>AYRE01000091.1_pt1 | contig 11070 bp, 10 predicted proteins | sample 183791 | NCBI WGS metagenome assembly AYRE01 (sample SAMN02391470, study PRJNA226580) | bioreactor metagenome | isolation source: day 6 sample from continuous culture bioreactor with low C:N ratio... | place: Germany: Bremen | reverse complement strand
TATAATTTTTTTAATTCAGCTTTTGCAACTAATTGTGCTAATGAATTAATATCTTCTCTTTTCATTTATATAAACCTTTTTCTAATAATTGCGCTTAATTTATCTAATCCCCATACTGTTAATACAATAACTATAATAATCGTACAAACATCCCCATTTTCAAAGGCTCTCATCTTATCAAATAGATAAAAACCAATACCACCAGCTCCAACAAAACCTAAGATAGAAGCAGATCTAACATCGCTTTCAAATCTATATAAACACATAGATACAAAATGAGGCATTGTTTGAGGAATTACTGCATAAATTAATACTTTTATAAACCCAGCACCAGTTGTAGTTAATGCTTCTACAGGTCCTGGATCAATTGATTCATTTCCTTCACTTAGTAATTTACTTAAAACTCCTGCTGTATGTACTCCTAAAGCCAAAATTCCTGCCATTGGGCCAAGTCCAACAGCAGATACGAATATTAATGCCCAAATGATTTCATTAATTGATCTAAATACATTTGCAATAAAGGTAGCACTTCCATATATCACACTTTTTGTAAACTCATGAATAGGAGATTTCCCTGGTATTAAAATGTTTAAAATATTTCTTGAGCTCATATATGACAATGGAACTGCCACGATAATTGATAGAATCAATGCAATTATTGCCATTTGAATTGTTTCTAACATAGATAAAGCATAAGTCATTAAATCATCACTATTTAAATTTGGTGGGAAGAATCCACTATTCTCTATTTCTGGATTACCTGCAATATATTCCATCATATAATGCCACCCATCAATTAGTGAAACAACACTCATTTCTGTGTCTTTCCAGCTTTGAATAAAAATTAATAAAAATATTACAATTACAACTGATTTTGAAAATGAAAATGGGTTACTTTTATCCCTTATTTCTTCTATGTTCATTACTTTTCCTTTTAAAACAGGCCCTTAAGCCTGTTTATTTAGATATTTATTTTTTATTTTTTAATTGTTTTTTTAATTTGATTAATTCTCTTACTGAATCATAAACTGAATCATCACCTTTGATGAAGCCTTTATTTTTTAATCTTTTTAATCCTTCTGGATCGTTATAAGATAAAAATGCACCTTTTAATGCCATTTTTAAAGACGAAGGTAAATCTCCTCTAGCTGCTACTGGTGCTCCTGGAATTAAATCTGAAGTCCAAATCACATTAAATTGGTCTTTATTCCAGTGTCTTCCTAAACCTCTATTAAAGTCTAAGTTATTTGTAGATGCTGCATCAACTTTTCCAGCTTTAACAGAAAGAATAGAAGCTTCATGTCCACCTGAATAAACTACTTTTTTAAAGTAATCTTTTGGATTGATACCAGCTTTTGAAAACATTACAGTTGGAACTAAAGTTCCTGATGTAGATTGAGAAGAAGTAAATGCCCAAGTTTTGTTTTTGATATCTGCTAAAGATTTAAGACCTGAACCTTTTTTTGTAATAATTGTTCCTCTATAACCAGGAAGTCCTGATTCTCCATCAACTTCAACTACTAAAGCTTCTGCATTTGCTCTTTTGTGTGCTTCCACATAAGATTTAGGCCCAAGATACGCCACATCAATATGATTATGTTGCATACCTGTAATAATTCCAGTGTAATCCCCTGCTAATTTCATTTCAACTTTAATACCTAATTGTTTAGATATATAATCAGTTAATGGACCAAAGTTCTCTTTCATTGAAGTAGAACCAGCTACTGGAATTACACCAAAAGTTAATTTTTCTGGCCATTTTTCTTGTGCCATCATAGAAGTTGTACCTAAAGTCAAAGCAAGTGTTGCTACTGTAATATTCTTAATAAGTTTCATTTTTATCCCTTAATTATTTACTGTATAAATTTTTTCAACTAATTTATCTGTTAGTTGATCGCTGTTGTCGTCAAAAACTACTGATCCATTATTCACACCAATGATTCTGTCACAGTACTCTTTTGCGTACTCCAAGTGATGAAGATTTATGATTACGGTTACTCCATAAACTTCATTTACCTTCTTCAAAATACCCATAACTTTTTTTGCACTTTTTGGATCAAGTGCTGAAACTGGCTCATCTGCTAAGATAATCTTTGGTTCAGCGGCTAAAGCACGAGCAATTGCTACTCTTTGTCTTTGGCCTCCCGAAAGTTCATCACACCTTTTTAGTGAATGTTTTGTAATATCAACTATGTCCATATACTCTTTTGCTTTTTTTATCTCCTTGTCTTTATATAATTTTAAAATTGCTCGTGATAAAGGAATGTCTTTTAACATTCCACTTACAACATTGTCTAATACACTTAATCTATCTACTAGGTTATAACCTTGAAAAATAACACCTATTTGCTCTCTTAGCTTGATTAGGTTTTTCTTTTTGATATTATTTAGGTCATAATCTAAAACTTCAAATTTCCCATCAAATACTTTGATTCCACCAGTTACAGACATTAGAAGTGTTGATTTTCCAGCCCCACTAGTTCCGATAATTCCAATGAATTCACCCTTTTTTACTTTTAAATCAATGTCATTTAAAATCTTCTCTTTTTTATAACCTAAAGTTAATTTCTTCATTTTTATCATTACTTTTCCTTTTAAACTAAATCTACTTTGATTTTACATGTGTCGCCTCTAAAAAAAGAGGTACCGTATTCAACAAAATTTCCATCTTGATCTTTTGATAATGTGCTAGCTGATAATATTGGAGAATTTGATGGCATCATTAATAATTCACTTAATTCGTTTGTTGATGATTGTGATTCAAAAACTGTTGAGACTTTAGTGATTTCTAAATTTGGATAACATTTTTCTAATACTTTATATAAAGAGAATGGTTTACAATCTAAGTTGTTAATAATTTCTCTATAAATATAAGCATCAAAATATGAGTAAGAAACTGAAATAGGTAAATCATTTGCATAACGTAAAAGTTTTAATTCTATTACTTTTAGATTTTTATTTAATCCAAGATTTATTGCAACATCATTACTTGGTTCAATAACATCTGCACTTAAAAACTTAGTTTTAGGCTCATAACCTAAATCTAATATTTTAGAAGTGTAAGAGCTTTTATCAGAAATTGAATAAGGTACTTTTATATTAGAAATATAGTTGCCTTTTCCCTTTTTTGTATATATAAAACCTTCATCTTTAAGCATCGATAATGCCTGTCTAACTGTATGTCTATTAACATCAAAAGTTGTAGCAAACTCATTTTCTGAAGGTAGTTTTTCGCTTGTACTATATTTTTTATTTTCAATATTTCTTAATATTTTTTCATATAGTTTTAAGTACAGTGGTTTTTCTACACGTTTCAATTAGACTCCTTTACTTGTCTATACAAGTTTGATAGACGAAGTATAAAAGAGTTAAATTACACAGTGATTACATCTTGTATAGACAAGTTATAGTGCTTGTATAGAACTTTGATAAAAATAATTTTTTGTTTATTGAGGTAAGGCTTGTAGTATGGAAGTTTAAAGAAAAGGGGTTTAATTAGATTATATAATTATTTTACAAAACAAGAGTGTATTAATTACAATCTTGTTTTTTTGATAAAAACTTTAGTTCGTCACAAGAAAATCCTGCTTTTTTTCTAGCTTCAAAGTTTAAATCCATTTTTCTTTTTGTAGAACCGGGAAATACTTCTTCAATGACTTTTAGATAAGTTTCTTCATAAGGCATATTTTCTTGGTCACAAGCATATTTGTACCAAACATCACCTTTTGTCACATGGTCAACCTCTTCTTCTAAAATAATATCAAGCACCGCTAATATTTTTCTATTAAATGGATCATTATTTGATTTTAATTTCTCCATTATTTTTGGGTTTTGATCTAAGCCATTTGCTTCTAGGTATCTTGGAACTGCCGCCATTCTTCGTAAGAATTCTGGTGTTTCTTGCATTGCTTCAAATAAGTTTTTGTGTACGGGGAAGTCTCCATATTTACCACCAAGCTCAAGTAATAACTTCTCTAACATTAAAAAGTGTCTAACTTCATCATCTGCAACTTCTAACCAGTCTTTATAATATTGTTCTGGTTTATTTTTGAATCTAAGTGCTGCATCTAAAGCTAAATCAATTGCTGAATATTCAATATGTAAAATTGTATGTAATAAGTACTTTTTACCTTCGTCTGTATTAAAGTTTTTAATTTTAGGTAAAGCAGTTGGTTTTACAATGTCTAAGAAACTTTCATAAGATGGTTCAATTAATTCACAAGCAATGTGTTCGTTATTAAATTTTAATTCATTATTTAAAAATTTTTCATAGAAAATATTGAATTTCTCGATCTTCTCCTCTGGTCTTTTTGTTAATAGTACTTCTTCTAGCATAAAAAAATAATCCATTCATAACCTCTGTTCTGATATAATAATTGAATTTTAGCGAAAAGGCTTTAAAATGGATATAAAAGTTCAGCCAATGGGCGATTATCAAACAAATTGTTATATAGTTACAATTGAAAATAAAGATTTTATTATTGATCCTGGTGTTGGTGCATTAAGATGGATAAAACAAAATGTAACAAATCCTGTTGCGATACTTAATACACATGGTCACTTTGATCATGTATGGTCTAATAAAGAAGTTCAAGATGAATATAATTTAAAAATTTATACTCCAAAAGACGATAATTTTATGTTAGAGAAAGATCCTTATGGAATGGGAATGCCAGCATCATGTGCTGATGTTTTAATTGAGCCAGACGAAGAAATTGAAATAGAAAATGTACAGATTAAATTTCATCATTTCCCTGGGCATACTCCAGGTTGTTCTGTAATTCAAATTAATGAACACTTGTTTTCTGGGGATTTTATATTTAAAGGAACTATAGGAAGATTTGATTTTCCTAACTCTGATGCTACGTTAATGAAACGAAGTTTAAATAAAATACTTCAATGGGAAGAAACTAATTTTCATGTTTATCCAGGACATGGAGAAAAAACAACACTTAAAAGTGAATTACCATCACTAAAACAATGGGAAACTTATATTTAAAGGGTTAATTATATGAGCGAAGTTTGTGAAGTTATTGCGAAACAAAATTTAAATTTAAAAAATACTAAAACATTAGAAGAAACATGTAATACAATTTTAGAGTATCTTAAACTTGAGTTTAAGATAACTGATATAATTATCTCAGTTATAAGAGTAGATGAAAGATCGGAAGAAATTATTTTTGCTTCTGTAGAAAATATTGATGTTGAAGAACATAATATTTTTGAATTAATTCAAAATGAAAATACAAAAATTAAAGTTATTTGTTCATATGAAGATGAAAATTATTTAATAGAAAATAGATGTGTATTAGATTTGGCATTACAAGTTTTTTCTCAAACTATTTTTATCAGACTTTTAAATGATACCTTAAAAGATTTAACATTAATAGATAATGTAACGGGACTTTACAATAGACACTATCTTGACAATTATGCAGGAAATATTTTAAATATCTCAAGTAGAGAATCTAAAAAGGTTGCTTTTCTAAAAATTGGTATTGATCAATTTAAAGCTGTAATTGATGAATTTGATTATAGTGTTGGTGATAAAGTTCTAAAAGCACTAGCAGATATTTTAAAAACAACAGTTAGATCTTCTGATATTGTTGTTAAAATTGATGGTGATGAATTTTTAGTTATTTTAATGAATATTATTAATAGTGATAATGCTATAATGATATCTGAAAAAATTATTAATAATTTCAGTGAAGAAAAAGTATTAGTTAATAAACAAACAGAACAAGTACTCAAAAAGACGATTTGTGCAGGAATTACTGTATTCCCAGATGATGCTTCTGAAATAGATGATATTATTAGAAAAACTGATATAGCTTTATATGAAGCAAAAAATTTGGGAAGAAGCAAAAGCTTCAAATATATTGAAGAAGAAGCAAATAGTATAGATTTTTTTTAGGCAAAAATTATGAAACATAAAATATTAGAACTTATTAAAAAAGCTGCCAATAGTGAAGATGACTACAAATCATTAGAGAGTATCTTTTCATTATATGAGCAATTACAGTTCTCAACTAATATAAAACAAATGGGTGAAGATATTTATTCTTGGTTACATAAAGAGTTTAATATAGATAATTTAACCTTTGCATTATTTGATATTAATACAAATTCAAGAGAAGAAATATATGTAGAAGGTGAAGAATTCTACTTAGATGATGATAAGTCATATTTTTTCATAATCAATACTCATACTAATATTAACGCTACAGTATCTTTTTGTGCCACATCAAATGTGCATTTTCAAGTGCTTCAAGCAAAGTATGAGACTATAGAAGCAGCATTTTTTCAAATATCACCAATTATTCAAAGTGGTATTCTGAAAAAGAATTTTATAGAATCTTCATCTCTAGATTCTGTAACAAAAGTTTATAATAGAAACTATTTAATTGATAATTTAACAAAACATCTAACTATTTCTAATAATAAACAAAATGAGATTTATTTCTTAATGATAGGAATTGATCACTTTAAAGCTGTAATTGATGAATTTGATTATGACATATCAGATAAATTGTTAATTGAACTTGCAAAGGTTATTCATAGCAATATTAATGAATTTGATATGGTCGCAAGATTAAATGCGGATGAGTTTTTAGTGTCAATTATTAGTAACTCTAATGAATACAATGCAACAGATGTAGCAGAAAAAATAATACATGATTTTGCAAAAGTTAAAATATTAGTAAATGAAGAGACTAAACAAACTCTTAAAAAGACTATCTGTATCGGATTTGAGATTTTTAAAGCAAACTCAGATGATACAATTACAGATGCAATAAAAAATGCTGATATTGCTCTTTATGAAGCAAAAAATAAAGGTAGAAGTATCTTATTTAAGCATAATGAACTTAAAGATGAAGACACAATAGAATTATTTTAATTCTATTGTTTTTTTGTAGCTTTTATATAAACTCTTTTAGGTGCTGGATAACCTTCGATAGTTTTAGTACTATCATTAGGATCTAAGAAATCCTCTAAACTTTGATCAAAAGACCATTTTGTTTTTCTTTGTTCTTCATTAGTTGTTACAGTAGTTGCAATAACTTCAATATTTTCAAACCCTGCTCTATTTAACCAATTCTTTAATGCAGGAATTGTTGGAATAAAATAGATATTTGGTATTTTAGAATATCTTTTATTTGGTGTCAGACATAACTCTTCTTCCCCATCAATCATAAAAGTATCAATTAGAATTTCACCTTTTGAGTTTAAACCCTTTGCAAGTGATTTTAAAGTCCCTACTGGATCTGGTCTATGATATAAAACACCTAACATAAATATAAAATCAAACTGATGATTATAATATTCTAAGTGCTCAACACCTAACATCTCGTATTCTATATCAGATTTTACAAAATGATTAACAAATTCAAATTGATGTAATGTTAAAGCTGAAGGATCAAAACCTACTAACTTTTTAGGTTCATCTTCAAGCATTCTAAACATGTAATATCCGTTATTACATCCAATATCTGCAACAAGTTTATCTTTTAGATTAAAATGTGGTCTAATTAAATTATATTTTATATTACTTTGCCACTCAGAATCTATCTCTAAACCAAATAAATTAAATGGTCCTTTTCTCCAAGGAATTAAGGCTTTTGCAGTTTCTTCAATAAGGTCATACTCTTCTTGAGATATATCCTCTCTTTTTCCTACTGTAAACCAGTCCCCAAAATCCAATGAAAGTTCACCTTTTGATATTTCACGAGCTTTATTAATTTGCTCATACCAAGGTTGTACATTTTTCCATTCTCGACAATCGTTTTTCTTTTTTTGTAATGTTTCTAAATCCATGATGTAATTATAGGTTGAATACATAAAATCTTATCTTAAATCAATGGTATTAATAACAATATTTTGTTATACTTCCTAATATAATTGCAGATAACTAGCACTTATAAAGCACAATCATTTATTATAATATGAAAAAATAATTGCTCGTTAACGATAAGTTAACTACTTATGAATATAATTACGTTCAATTTTGAGAAAAGGATTTTTTTTGAAAACTACAAGTGTCTTATTTTCTTTTAAGACTACATTAATCTTACTTGCTATTTTAGCAATTGGAGCTGGTTATGCCACATTTATTGAAAATGATTTTGGTACTTCCTCGGCTAGAGTTTTAGTATACAACACAATATGGTACGAAGTAATATTAGTTTTAACTACTATTAATATGACAGGTATTATTTTTAAATATAAAATGTGGAAAAACAAACCTAGATTTATTTTTCACTCTGCGTTTGTTGTTATTTTAATAGGTGCAGGTGTTACTAGATATGTTGGATACGAAGGTATCATGCAAATCAAAGAAGGTACAACAGAAAACAGAATGATTTCTCTTGAACCATACTTACAAATAACTATTAAAGACAATGGAAAAACATACTATAAAGAGTATCAAAAAGAATTTACTACAGTTTTTACAACAGTAAATGATTTTGAGAACAAAGTACTTTTTGGAGAAAAAGAAGTTAACTTAAAATATAAAAATTATATGTTAGCAAAAAATGGTAATGCATCTATGGGGATGTTAACTTTAGATGTATCACATAATGGTGAGACTAAAGAGATTAAATTACCAGGAAAAAGAGGACAAAAAAGTATTAGAAGAGAGTTATCTTTTGGTGATACAATTGTTTCTTTAGAATATGGGTCAAAAGTTTTAACTTTACCATTTAAAATTACTTTAAATGACTTCCAATTAGATAGATATCCAGGAAGTATGTCACCATCTTCTTATGCATCTGAAGTAACAGTTAGAAAAGAAAATGGGGAATCATATGATTATAGAATTTTTATGAATAAAACTTTACATGAAGGTAATTTCTTATTTTTCCAAAGTTCTTATTTCCCTGATGAAACAGGTACTGTTTTATCTGTGAATAATGATCCAGGTAAATGGCCAACATACTTAGGTTACTTCTTATTAACATTAGGACTATTCCTAAATTTCTTTGATAAAAAATCAAGATTCTGGAAATTAACTAAATATGTGAGTTCTAGAAACTTAGCATCAATTGCTGTTGCATGTCTAATCGCTTTTGGTTCAACTTCATTAGAAGCAAATGAACAAGCAGTCGAGCCAACAAAAGCACAACAAACTGTTGAGTATTTAAATAAATTTAAAAGTGGTTCACTTGAAACTGCTGAGAAATTTTCTAGATTAGTTACTCAAAGTCAATCAGGAAGAATGAAACCAGTTTCTACTTTAAATAGAGAAATTGTTATGAAACTAAGTGGTAAGAAAACATTATTTGGAATGAATTCAGATCAAATTGTTTTAGGTTTATTATCTAGACCAGAAATTTGGAGAGATTTAAAAATCATTAAAATTAAAACTCCAAAACTAAAAAACTTTTTAGGTATTGAAAAAGAGAGAAAATTAATTGCATTCTCTGAAGTATTTGTTGATGGTACTTATGTACTAAGCAAAGAAGCGGAAAAAGCTTCTATGTCTAAACCAACAGATAGAGGAACTTATGAAAAAGATATTATTAGATTAGATGAAAAATTAAATATTGTTTATGCAACTTTTAATGGTAACTTATTTAATATCTTCCCTAAACCTAGAGATGCTGCAAATAAATGGCATACACCTTTAGATGCAATGAAAACTTTCACAGGAAAAAGTCAACCAGCTGTTGAAGCTATGACTAGAGGCTTTATTAATGCTGTAATTCAAATGGATTGGAAAGAAGCTAATAAATTCTTAGATATGATTGCTTTATACCAAGAAAAGGTTGGTGCAGATGTAATCTTAAGTAAAGCAGAAGTAAATAATGAGATCTATTTCAATGATTTAGATATCTTTGTTAAATTAACTGTTGGATATATTATCTTTGGTCTTATTATGTTAATTGCTGCATTTATTGTAGTATTTAACCCAAAAATCCAACCAAGAAAAACTACAGCGTTCTTCTTCATAATTTTATCATTACTGTTTGCAGTACATACCTTTGGTATGGGATTCAGATGGGTTGTAGCAGGACATGCTCCATGGTCAAATACTTATGAATCAATGTTATATATTTCATGGTCAGCTGTTTTTGCAGGGGTTGTTTTCTTTAGAAAATCATTACTTGCTCTAAGTGCTGCAATTATTGTTGGTGGTATTTTCATGTTTACTGCTCACTTAGCAGGAATTGACCCACAAATTACAAACTTAGTTCCAGTACTTAAATCATACTGGTTAACAATACATGTATCAATTTTAACAGCATCTTATGGATTCTTTGGATTAGCTGCGGTAATTTCTTACTTAGCCTTAATCTTATTTATCTTTAGAAGTCCATCTAGACCTCATTTAGATGAAACAATTAAAAATATTGCAGCAATTACTGAAATTGCTCTTATTATTGGTGTTGCCGCAATTACAATTGGTAACTTCCTTGGTGGTATCTGGGCTAATGAGTCTTGGGGTAGATACTGGGGATGGGATCCAAAAGAGACTTGGGCTTATGTATCGATCGTAGTTTATGTTTTAGTTATCCACATGAGATTTGTTAAAAAACTTAATAATCCATTTACATTATTAGTATCTGCATTATTAGCTTTCTCAACAATTTTAATGACATATTTAGGAGTAAACTTCTATTTATCAGGAATGCATTCATACGCTACAGGAGATCCTGTACCAATTCCAACATGGGCATATGTTCTTACATCATTAGTAATTGTAACTATACTTGTAGCTTACAGAAAACGTGATTTAAAAGATTCTATCTGTCACGAAGAAAACCAAAAACCTAAGAAGTAATTCTTAGGTTTTTTACCTTAATTTAATTCTTCTTTGAAGAACACTCTACAAACTTATTTACTTCCTTCGTATAGTCTTTCAGCCAATATTTAATTGTAGTTCCATTTAATCTTGTAGTATCACCTTTTACACCATATATAAATACTGAGAATGTAAAATATTTATTATCATATTTTAATAATACTTGTTCTGGTACTAATTGCATTTCATATCCATCTTCTATCCAATCAGACCAAAAACCTTCAAAATCATTATTTATTTCTTCTGCAATTTCTAAGTCTGTTAAT
>AYRE01000090.1_pt1 | contig 11097 bp, 12 predicted proteins | sample 183791 | NCBI WGS metagenome assembly AYRE01 (sample SAMN02391470, study PRJNA226580) | bioreactor metagenome | isolation source: day 6 sample from continuous culture bioreactor with low C:N ratio... | place: Germany: Bremen | reverse complement strand
CCAAATGGCATATCTAAAATAACAAAAGCCTTAGGTGCTCCAGCACATACAGCATTAGTATGATAAATCATTTGATCAAGTGTTGCAGATAGAGTATCTGGTTTTCCAGCAAAACTCATATTTAGGCTATCTCCTACAAGAATCATATCTGCTATTTCTTCAAATAGTTTTGCAAAAAGCGCGTCATACGCGGTAATCATTGTTAAATTTTTATTGCCTTTTGCTTTTTTAATTTTTGTTACATTCATTTTCTCAAATTCATGTCTAATAATACTCATTTTATTTATATCCTATAGTTTATGTTTAATTAGATATTCTATCAAAAAAAACTAAATTTTAAGAAATTATAATGTGACATATTGTAAATTTTTGGGAATAACAGCCCGATATAATAAATCATTTGATAATATAAATTATTAAAATTAAAAAGGAAAATAATGTCTCATAAATTAGCAGGAATAAAAGTTCCAAAAGAGAATTTGGAAAATATCCCTAATCTAATAAGTTCTTATTATGTGAATAAACCAGATGTAAGTGAAATAAGTCAAAAAGTTAGTTTTGGAACATCTGGACACAGAGGTAATTCTACTAAAATTAGTTTTAATGAAAATCATATTTTTGCAATTACACAAGCCTTATGTGAATATAGAATAAAAAACAATATTACTGGTACATTATTTATAGGAAAAGATTCTCATGCTTTATCTACACCTGCACAAATTACTGCACTGCAAGTATGTATTGCTAATAATGTAAAGTGTAAAATAGCACAAAACGATGAATATACTCCTACTCCTTTAATTTCATTTACAATTCTAGAAGCAAATAAAAATGCAAAAGATTTAAATGATGGTGTTGTAATTACTCCTTCTCATAACCCTCCAAGTGATGGTGGATTTAAATACAATCCACCAAATGGTGGACCTGCTGATACTGATGTAACAACTATTATTCAAAATAGAGCAAATGAGATATTAGAAAATGATTTAAAAGATGTAAAGTTTGTATCATTTGAAGAAGTGTCAAAAAGCGAGTTATTAGAAGAATATGATTTTGTAACTCCATATGTAAAAGCTTTAAGTGAAATAATTAATATTGATGTAATCAAAGAATCAAAATTAAGAATTGGTGTTGATCCAATGGGCGGTTCTGGTATTGAAGTATATAAAAAAATTAAAGAAATTTATGACCTTGATATTGAAATTGTAAATGAGTATGTTGATCCTACATTTTCTTTTATGACTTGTGACCATGATGGAAAAGTAAGAATGGATTGTTCTTCAAAATTTGCAATGGCTTCACTTATTGATTTAAAAGATAAATACGATATTGCTTTCTCAAATGATCCTGATTTTGATAGACATGGAATTGTAACTCCTAGTGTTGGACTTATGAATCCAAATCACTATTTATCAGTTGCAATTTGGTATTTATATTCAAATAGAAAACAATGGAGTGATACATTAGGAATTGGTAAAACTTTAGTTTCTAGTTCTATGATTGATAGAATTGCTAAGTCTTTAGATAAGAACTTATATGAAGTGCCAGTTGGTTTTAAATGGTTTGTTGATGGTTTATATGAAGGAACTTTAGGTTTTGGAGGAGAAGAGAGTGCTGGAGCTTCTTTTTTAAGAAAAGATGCTAGTGCTTGGTCTACTGATAAAGACGGAATTATTCTAAACTTATTAGCAGCAGAAATTACAGCTGTTTGTAAAAAAGATCCAGGTGTTATATATCAAGAGTTTGAAAAAGAGTTTGGAGTATCTTTTTATGAAAGAATGGATGCACCAGCTTCACTAGAACAAAAGGCAAAATTAAAAAACCTAAGTGTTGAAGATATTACAACAGATACATTAGCAGGGGAAGATATTGAAAACATCTTTACAAATGCAAGTGGAAACAATGCTTCAATTGGTGGATTAAAAGTAAGTACTAAAAACGGTTGGTTTGCAGCACGTCCTTCTGGAACAGAAGATATTTACAAAATATACGCAGAGAGTTTTATAAGTGCAGAGCATTTAAAACAGATTCAAAAACAAGCACAAGAGATAGTTCTAAAAAGTATATCTTAATGCTTCAAGGCTAGGCCTTGAGCATTTAAAAGATGAATTTAGATAAAATATCTATTAATAAATAGAATAGGATTTATTTTAATGAATGAAAATATTGATAAAAAGTTAGTTGGATATATAACTGCTTCGATTCCTGATAATAATTTTACAGTTGATTTAGCTTTAAGCATGAAAGAAGCAGGTGTTGATACATTGGAGTTAGGAGTACCTTTCTCTGACCCAGTAGCAGATGGTCCAGTAATTGAAAAAGCAAATCTAATTGCACTACAAAATGGTTTTAAATTAAAAGATTTATTTGAAGTTTCTTCAAAAATAGCACCAAATATGGATACTTTATGGATGGGATATATGAATCCATTTTATAGTTATGGTGTTGAAAACTTCTTAAAAAAAGCAGAAGAATTTGGTATAGCAGGAACAATTATTCCAGACTTACCTTATGAAATGGCAGATAACTACACAGCTTTATATAAGAAATATAATAAAGCATCTATTTCATTTGTAGCTCCTACGCATACTGAAAATAGAATCAAAAAAGTTGTATCTAATGCTGAGAAATTTATTTATATGGTTGCATATGCTGGAATTACAGGTAGCGGTCAAAAAGAAGATTTAACTTCTGTTATTGCTAATGTAAGAAAATATACAGATACTCCTTTATACATTGGTTTCGGTGTTGATGAAAAAACATGCCAAGAGAAAGTAAAAGGTGTTGATGGTGTTATTGTTGGTAGTGCATTTGTAAAACATATTATTGATGACTCTTTATCAAATAATGAGAAAATTTCTAAAATCACTTCTCTTGCAAAAGAAATAAAAGAAAAAATTAATCAGTAATTATGAATATATTAAATAGAGATATTGAATTTATAGAAGAGCAAAGAGATTGTTCTTATTTTGATACAGAAATATCTGATATTAGATATAGATATATGTATGATTGCTCAACTGATCAATATCAATCTATGTTAGAACGTGGATGGAGAAGATTTGGGAAAATGCATTTTGTACCAGAGTGTAAAGGCTGTACAAAATGTGTTTCAATGAGAATAGATGTAGCTAAATATAAATTCTCAAAATCTGAAAAACGAGTTATTTCAAAAAATAAAGATACAAAATTATATATTAGACCTCCTTCTATGACTTTAGAACATTTGAATTTATATGATAAATATCATGCTTTTATGAATGCAAAAAAAGATTGGCCATACTCTCCAATAGAACCAGGGGAGTATCAAAAATCTTATGTTGATGGAAAAGCAGAATATTCAAAAGAATTTTTATACATGAAGGATAATAAGTTAATTGGAGTTGCTCTAGTTGATTTATTACCAAACTCTGTATCTTCTATATATTGTTATTATGATCATGATTATTCAGATTTATCAATTGGTAAATTTTCAATCTTAGCTCAAATAAAAATAGCAAAAGAGATGAATATACCATATATCTATCTTGGATATTGGATTAAAGACCATTTATCTATGGGTTATAAAGAAGCTTATAAACCATTTGAAATATTAAAAAATAGACCTTCTTTAGATGAAGAGACTATATGGGAAAATTATGAATTATAATATTGTAGTTATTATTAGTGTCGTTATTTGTGCTATAATCTCTATGTTAATTAGTTATTATGGGGTTTTGCTACTACTAGATGAGAATAGTGGATTATTCAAAATGGCCCAGTTAATCGTAGCCATAGTGTCAATGACAACATTTTATGCTCCAATTAAACATTTGTTATTAAAATATATGGATGTTGATGAGAGTGAAGGTGAGAGTGAAAAATGAAAAAACTTCTTTTCTTTTTTTTGTTATGTACTACAGTATTATTTGCTCAAACTGAAGTAAATACAAGTGATGATTTAGAATTTGAACCAAAAGTAGATTGTTTAATTCTTCAAGATGAAAACTCAATAATTTGTAAATTTGAGTCTTTACGAAGTGTAAAAGATGAAAAAATTATCGTTCAATGGATTGACCCTCAAGGTGATATTTCAAGAAGTAGGGAGATGTTAGTTCCTGCTGGACATGGTTCTATTTATGATTATAGATATATAAAAGGTAGATTACTTGGTAATTGGGCTTTTAAAGTTATAACAGAAGAAAAAGAATACAAAACACAATTTGAATTGAAGTAATTAACTTCTCTTCAAATTATCATTTAAAAATATTACTAACTGCATACTCTTATTATTAAAATCTTTAATTAAATTACTATTATTTTCATCGAATACTAAAGCTCTTTGAGTTTTATTAAATTCACTCATATACTCTTCAATTTTATAAATTAATTTTTTATCATCTAATACTAATAGTGTTTTTGTACAAATTTCTTTTAAACTTTTTTCTTCTTTAGTACTTGATTCTTTAATGTCAAAAGAGAGTAGTTCTTGAGATAATTTAGTAAATAATTGTAATTTTGTCTCTCTTCTCCATTTTTGATGATCACTTTGTTTATTTAGTTTTGATGATATAAGAGTATCTACAACCTTGCTAGATACGGCGCTTACCACTGCTGTTTTAGCTACTTGTCCTAATAAATTAATTCCTATACTTATCATATAAATCCTTTTGATATATAGATTTTAAAATTAATCAGCTTAAATAAATATTAAAACGATAATTATTATCATTAATATTTTATTAAGTTAAAAAAAAGTAATATAGCAGTAATGATAATAATTATTAAGGTTAACAAGTGGACAAAATAAATATAAACGAAACCAGACTATATAAAAAGAATTTGTCGATTCATAAGAATCTACCAAAAGTTTATGTTTTAGCCTTAGTAGTTGCTCTTGTAATTACTGTAATAAAAGGATTTAATTAGTGAGAAGGTATGAAATTAGTTTTGAATCATTCTTGGAAAATTTTAAAAAATCTGTTGTTAAATCAGGATATAAAAATTCTATTCAAAAAGATTATATTTTAAAGATATTATATTTTAGTGATGAGCACTTAAGTGCTGAACAAATAGTAAATATTGCTAAAACATTATATAAAATTGACATGGGAATTGCTACGGTTTATAGAACTGTTAAATTCTTTGAAACAATGAATATTGTAAATTCTTTAGATATAGGTGATGGTGCTAAAAGATATGAATTAAATATTTCTATTCATCATGACCATATGATTTGTACTTCTTGTAGTACTATCATTGAGTTTACGGATGATTTAATAGAAGAACAACAAGAAAAAGTTGCTAAAGCAAACAACTTTTTATTAAAAGACCATATTATGACAATTTATGGAATTTGTGAGAAATGTCAATAAAATATAAATTATGATAATCGTTATCAATTAAAATTAACCTAAGCAATGATATACTTCTCCTTATTTAAATAACGAGAAGTATAATGACAATCAACAAAAAAATTTTTCTACTGTTTTCTGCTTTATTTATTACTCTATTGAGTTTAATATATTTTATATTAAAAGACAGAGAATCAAGTGCTCTTGAATTTGAGAACCAAGTTGTTAAAAACAAAGTAAACAATCTACATAATATTCTTATGAATAAAAAAAAGTTATTAGATAATATAACTTATGAATACTCCACTAATGAATCTATTATTAAACTAATTAATGACAAGAATAAAAAAGATATATTCTATGATTTTTCATCAAAATTAGATGTAAGTTACTTTTTAATTCTAGATAATAATAAAGAGATTATATATAGTGAAGCTTATGATATAAACTCTAAAGAGTATGTTGATATTTCTGATTCTATAAGTGATTTTTTTAGTGAATCAAACCTTTCTTCATATATAAATAATGAAGAGTTTAAATTTATGACCTTTGATTATGAACGATTAATTTTCTCTCTAGAGAGAATTGATAAAACTGGTTATGTATTTACAGCAAGGACTTTAGATTCTACTTTTTTAAGTGAGTCTTCATCTATGTTAGATAGTTATATATCTTTTCTTCCCTCTTATAGTTTTAATAATAAAGATGTAATTAGAGATAAGTTTAATTATGATATCTCAAGAACTGATTCAAAAACTATATACGTTAATATTGAAATTAATGATGAATTATTAAAAGACAAGTTCTTTTTATCTATTAGATTAAATAGAGAGTTTTTTACTGAAATTATTCAGAGTAATAAGAATCTATTAAAACTTTTTTTCATCTCATTTTTAATTTTTAATTTAGTTATATATATATTTATAAGTAAAATTTTTACTAAAAGAATTGGTCTTATTTCTAATACTGTAAAAAGTGTATCTAAAAAGAAAGATTTAGTACAAAATATTGATTTAATATATGATGATGAAATTACATATTTATCAAGTAAAATGAATGAGATGTTTAAGATTATTAGAGAAGCTCAAAATGAACATATCAAAAAAGAGAGAGACTTTCTTCAGTCTGTTTTAGATTCTCAACAACATATCATTTTTATAACTGATGGAAATGAAATACAAAGTGCAAATAAAAAGTTTTTAGATCTATTTAAAACTAATAATGGCTTTATGAATAATATTGCTGTATTAGATGATGCAACAAAAGCAAATCTCTTAAAGATTGCAAAAAAGCACTCGTCTATTGATAAACCAGCAAGACTTAAACTTCACAATAATGAAGATAAATATTTTGTATTTGATATCTCAAGAGTTGAGATTAGAAAGTATATTATTTGTATGAATGATGTATCTAAATATAATGAAAGAATCACTCATTTACAAAATAAAGCATCTACAGATGAATTAACTAATTGTTATAACAAAGCAACTATTACAGAATATTGTAAATATTGGATTGAGATGAAAGATTTCGGTTTAATTATTTTAGATGTTGATAAATTTAAAAATATCAATGATACCTATGGTCATTTTATTGGAGATTGTATTTTAAGGGATTTAGCAAAATTAGTATCTAATGGTTTACATAAAGACGATTTAATTGGAAGATTTGGTGGAGAAGAGTTTATTATTGCAATTAATGCAAGCAAAGATGATTTAGAAGCTATTGCAAATAGAATTAGAATGTTAATTGAAGATACTTTATTTAAGTATGAGAATTTAGAATTAAAAATAACTGCTAGTTTTGGTTGTACTTATTGTCAAAGTGGTTTTGATTTTGAAGAGTTATTTAAAATTGCAGATGAGGCTTTATATGTAGCAAAGAAAACAGGAAGAAATAAAGTAGTTTGCAAGTAGTAGTTTTAAATAACTACTACTGCAATACTATAAGCTAAAAAGGCTAATCCCCATGCTGTTGCTGTTGTAAATGTAAATAAGTATACTAAATATTTCCATCCTCCAGCTTCCCTTGCAAAGACCATTGATGCGGCTAAGCAAGGTAAATAAATCATTACAAATACAATAAATGCAATTGCAGATGCAAGAGGAATATTGTTTTTGATTTTCTCCATTAATCCAGATGAACTTTCATCGTGGTCTTCACCTAATCCATATAAGATACCAAGTGTTGATACAACAATCTCTTTTGCTGCAAGTCCTGTTTCTAAAGCTACTGCCATTTTCCAATCAAAGCCAAGTGGTGCAAAGAAAGGCTCAGAAAACTTACCAATCTTACCTAGGTATGAATTCTCAAGATTATATAAAGCGTGTTGGCTAGTTAGTATATCTTTTTCATCTTGACTTAGTGCTTGTTCTATTTTTGTTTCATATTGTATATTCATATCTAAATTTTTTGGATAATTTGATGCAAACCAAATTAAAATAGAAGCAGCTAGAATATATGTTCCTGCTTTTTTTAGATACATTAATGCTTGGTTTGAAACTGTATGCCAAATTAGTTTAAATGATGGCATTCTATATTTTGGCATTTCCATTACAAAAGGTTCATCTTCACTTTTAAACACTACAATTTTTAATGCTTTTGCTGCAATAAGTCCTAAAATAGCCCCAGAGATATAGATTAAAAATAAAATATTCCCAGCATTCTCTTCACTGAAGAATGCCCCAGTAAATAGTACATAAATAGGAAGCCTAGCTCCACAAGACATAAATCCAATAATAAACAGAGTAAGTAATCTATCTTTTTCATTTTTAAGTGTTCTAGCACTCATATAAGCAGGAACAGAACATCCAAACCCTGTAACTAAAGGAATAAATGATTTTCCATGTAATCCAAACTTATGAAAGAATCCATCTAATAAAAAAGCAACTCTACTCATATAACCAGTAGTTTCTAATAGTGCAATACCAAAAAATAAAATTACAATATTAGGAACAAAAAGTATAACTGCTCCAACTCCTGCTATTGCTCCATCTGCAATAACTGCTGAGAGTTCATTATCTCCTAAAATTTCTTTTGTACTATCTATTAATGAAGCAAAAAATGCATCAATCATATCCATAGGAATATTTCCTAATTCAAAAGTAAGTTGGAATAATCCCCACATTAAAAATAAGAAAATTGGTAATCCAAAAATTTTATGAATTAAAAGTGAGTCAATTTTATCAGTAATAGTTTTTGTTAAAATACTTGGCTGTTTAACTGTTTCTCTAACAGCTCCTCTAGCAAAAGCAAATTTTTCATCATTAAAGATATCTTCAATATTTTTTGTATTGTAATGAATATACATATGCTCAAAAGCATTGTTTAGAACAACTTGTAATTTAACCCAAATTGGTTCATCATGAATTTGTTTATATGTTTGTTTATCTTCTTTTAGTAGTTTAATTGCTAATTGTCTATATGTATTAGGTGTTTTAAATCCACAATCCTCAAAGAATTTAACAATATTTTGAATCTCTTCTTCTATTACATCTGAGAAAATTAATTTCGTAGGAAGTTTATCATCTTCAAATTTAGAAACAATAGCTTCAAGTAAATCGGAGATTCCCATGTTTTTAGCAGCACTTGTTTTAATACAAGGTTTACCAAGAATTTTACTTAGTTGTTTGTCATCTATTTGAATATTTTCTTTATGGGCTTCATCACTCATATTTAAAGCAATAAGCATTTTTTTATCTAAAGCTAAAAGCTCTGAAGTTAAAAATAGGTTTCTCTCTAAGTTAGTTGAGTCTAAAACATTAAGGATAATATCATAAGGTGAGTTATCTAAAAACTCTTTTGTTACTTTTTCTTCTAATGTATAGTCATTTAATGAGTATGAACCAGGAAGGTCTGTTATTTCAATTTTATAGTTTTTATATGATAAAAATACTTCTTCTTTTGCAACTGTAACTCCTGAGAAGTTACCAACTTTTAATCTTGCATTTGAAATTGAATTAATAAGCATTGATTTTCCAACATTTGGTTGTCCTACTAATGCTACTTTAATTGTTTTTACTTCTTTTATATCTTTTATTAACATTTTTCAACCTCAATAGTTGAAGCTTCTTTTAGTCTTAATGCTACTTTTGTAGAGTTGATTTTTATTTCTATTGTACTTTTTGTAAGGGTTAGTTCTTCTACTGAAATAATTGAGTTTCTTATTATTCCGAATGAGTAAAATCTATTCTTTAGTGCTGAGTCACAATTAATACTTTTTATTGTGGCTTTATTTCCGATTTCTAGTTTATCTAGAGTCATGGTTTTCCTTAGTGACTTTAATAATGATTATTATAATATAATTATACTTTGTATTACTTGATACCTATCAACAGTATTGGTGTATTAGTTATTGTTATATAACCTAAATGAAATATTATTCCTTTTGCATTAAAAAATCACTTATATAAGATGTCACAAATTTGACATAAAAAGAAAGTGATAATTGTTATTAAGATTAATATTGTTATAATATCTCGAAAATTTAGTACTAAAAAATATTATTTTATCAGTTTATAGCTATTATTGATAATGAGTGTAAATTTATTTTAAGATATAATTAAGTTATTTAATATGAAAATCTAAATGTTAAAAAGGAAATATATTGATTGAAACAGAAGACATTATTAAAATTGCAAATTATTTTTCAATTATTGCTCATAGCCCAGGTAGGTTAAGAGTGAGAGTAAACCCAAAGATTACAAAAGAGGGTGGAAATTTAACACTTGCAGATATTGAAAATCTTCCAAATAAAATTGATGGAATAAAAGAGATAAAAATAAAAAAGATTATAGCATCAGTTACTATTACTTATGATGCAAATGTTTTTAGACCATCTTTATGGGAAGATTTAATCGCACAAAGAAATTTAGAAGAGGTTTCTTCTATTATAAATACTTTAGCCAAGGAGGTAGTGTAAATGCAACAAGTAAATGTAGATCAAGCGTTATTAGATGCTCAAAGAGTAAACCCTAATGATCCTCAACCAGTTTTAGCACAAGCTTTAAGAATTGCAGCTTTTGATGAATTTGAGGCTTATAATACATATAATAATGTAATTATGAAATTTGGTAATGTTATGCCTTTTGCTAATATTATTAATTCTGAAATTACACATTATAATGAGACAGTTACATTAATGCAGAAGTACGGTATTGAACCACCTTTTGTTTCTCAAACACAAATAGAATTACCAAACACTTTACAAGAGTGTTGTGAAATAGCAATAGCAGCAGAAATTGATAATATTGCATTATATGACAATTTATTAATGCATGTAAATGAACCTGATGTTAGAGATCTATTCTATAGAATTCAAGCAGCATCTTATAATAATCATTTACCAGCATTTAGAAATTGTGTTGCTTCATATTATAATCAAAACAACCAGCAAAATACTGGGGCTAATATGATGGATAATATGGCTCAATATCAAACACTAATTGAAGATGCAATGAGTGGAAATATTGATCAAAATAAAATTGTATCAATGTTATCTAATATGAATATGTCTGTTATTGGCGGTCTAGCAGTAGGTGCACTTGGTGGAGTTACATTAAGTAATCTAATTAATAAAGAAGATATAAACGAAGAAGAATAAGGAGTTTATTATGGCACTTCCATTTATTTTAGGTATAGCAGTAGGCGCAGGGGCAGTAGTAGCTTATAATAGAAGTAAAAAGATTCAAGATAAAACACATGATATTTTAGAGAAATCAAAAGATTTAGCTAGTGATGTGAAAAAAAATGTAGAATCAACAGT
>AYRE01000089.1_pt1 | contig 11136 bp, 10 predicted proteins | sample 183791 | NCBI WGS metagenome assembly AYRE01 (sample SAMN02391470, study PRJNA226580) | bioreactor metagenome | isolation source: day 6 sample from continuous culture bioreactor with low C:N ratio... | place: Germany: Bremen | reverse complement strand
GGTAAGTATCTATTAAATGGAAGCAATCCTATTAATTCCCCAGAAGTATTTGCAGCTTTTTGCATTTTAGCTTTTAGTTTATCACTATGTCCCATTGTTCCAATTGTTTGATTTCCAAGGGCTACTATACAAGCTCCTGTTAGTGTTGCATAATCAAAGATATAATCTATATTTTCTATTTCATCTTGTGCATAACATAAACAATCTGCAAGAACTAATCTACCCTCTGCATCTGTATTTCTAACTTCAATAGTTTTACCATTTTTAGCTTTTAATACATCATCAGGTTTATAAGCATCACCACCTATCATATTTTCAACAGCACCAACTATTCCGTGAACTTCATATTCACATCCTAAGTCTTTTAATGTATTCATTACACCTAAAACAGCTGAACCACCACTTTTATCACATTTCATTGATACCATAGAATCACCAATTTTTAAACTAAGTCCACCTGAATCATAAGTAAGACCTTTTCCTACTAATACAATCTTACCTTTTGGCTCTTTTGGTTTATATGTTAAGTGAATAAGTTTTGATTCATGTCTTGAAGCTCGTCCTACATTGAACATAGCATTCATTCCATTTTCTAATAAATACTCTTCCCCATGAACTAAACACTGTAGGTCGTTGTTCTTAGCAATCATTAAAGCATCTTCTGCCATTACTTCTGGATAATAATCCTCAGGAGGAGTATTTACTATATTTCTAACCATATTAACACTTGAAGTTATGCTTATAGCATTATCAAGTTCTTTTTCTAAATTAGAAATATCTACCTTAGAATTTTTAGCACTTATAATAATTTGAAGCTCTTTTTTCTTTTTCTCATCTGATTTATATCTAGAGAATTCATAAAACCCTAATTCTAAACCTTCTACTAGATCTTGAATTTTTAACTCTTTATCATTTTGAACAAGTGATAGTTTTACACTTTTGATATTCAGTTTCTTAATAGCTCTAATTGCAGTACAAACAGCAAGTTTTAAATCTTCATTTTTTTGTTTTTCACAAGCAAGATAAAACTTATTTGTATTTGCATCAAAATATGTATCAAAAGCTTTTGTTGAAAAAGATAATTTATTTAAAAGTTTTTGTTCAACTTTTGAAAGCTTTTTTATGTTTTTTACAAAAATAAGTTCTATATCTGATTTTATTTTATTGATATTTTTTAAAGATAGTTTTATATTCATTTGTTTTCCTTTTTGTAATAATATTATACGTTTTTTTTAGTTATAAAGTAATATTTTATGACTATTTTTTTAAAACTTTACAGATACATAAAAACTTAACTCAAATTCATTATCTTCACTTAAAAAGTTGTTTTTATGATAAATAGCATAAGAAGGTTTTGTGCTAGTTTCAAACTCACTAGATGGAAGCCATTCATGGTAAACCCAGTGAATAAGTTTTAATACATCTCCATGTTTTCCTTTTAGATCAAACTTTGCATATATTCCATCTGAAATTAAAAAATTTGGTAATCTATCACTTTTAACTTCTTCTATATCTTCTGTTACAACACAAGCAATATATTGACATTCATTTAAAGGTGTAATAGTTGGATTATCATGAAAAAGTGCAATCTCCTGATAGTTTTTAATATCATTAGATAAAGTCCAAACATGAAGTTTTTGCCATGTTTCTTGAATAGAGATATTATAACCTTGGTTTCTAATATAAAAACTCTTCATTTTTGGCATTTTTACAATAGTTGGTTTAATATCAAAATTTGCTTTTGAGCTCATAGCCTTAGGAGATTGTTGTAGAATTTTATGAGAATATTCTTTGTATCCGCCATTTTTCCACTGTTTTGGTGTCATATCAAATCTATCTTTAAATGTTTTGATAAAAGAAGATTGTGATGAATAACCACATAAATTAGCCACATTAGAGATAGTTGAGTATTTATTAGTTAATAAAAGATTAGAAGCCTTTTGTAATCTAATAGACTTTACACTTTCATATATATTCTTTCCAAAAGCATCTTTAAAAATTCTATGCATATGAAATTTACTCACTCCCAAGTCGATACTTAAGTCCTCAATATCAATGTTTGTATCAATATGTGTATAAATATAATACATAATATCATTGGCAATTTTAGTTCTTTTTTGTAGGGTTTCTTTTTTCATAGGACATTATAGCATTAATTTTATATAAAATAAGCACTAATGAACAATTTATTTAGCAATAAAAAAGAAGAATAAAAAGAAAAAAAACTCTACAATATGTGCAGATTTAAAGTTATATAGTTTTGGAACGGTTATGGAAAAAAACAGACAATTCAATCTTGTGTTAAAACAATCACAATCAACTAATTTGAAAAAGTTAAAACTTGATACTTTGCTAATGATAATACATCATTTGCTAAAAGAGTACAATACTAAAGACTTTATTAATAAATCAAATGAATTGATAGTTGGGATAAAACAAGAAGAATTAGATTTTATTGAAAAACACATTTGTTCTCTCCACAAATATCTTGATAATAATATTATAACAACGCAGACATTGTTTGAAATATTTAAAAATAAAAATCAATCTGTTTTAAATAAACAAATCGCATTAAACTTAGAGCCTATGAAAGTATATTATACATATTTAACTAATCTATTTTCTACTAAGCTTTCATCAGGTTCTCAGTGGATTCCAGAGCTTTTTGCATTCAGTCTACTATATTCCTACAAAAAAGAATACGGGAAGTCTTTATCAACCTATCCTTTCCTTGAAGACTTTCCTTTCGACAAAATCATCGATATTTACAATAAAAATAATTTAGAAATAAAAAAGAAACTTTGCGAACGTGATAATATAAATGTTTGGAAAGTAAAAACTTTATTAGATGAAATGTATAGTAGTTCAGAGTTTTTAGCAAAAAAATATATTCAATATAATTTTAAAATCAATGAGAAAAGAGTTTCTAAAACAAGAAACAAAAAGAGAAAAACTAAATAACTAGAATGAAAGCTAAAAGCTTCCATTCATATAATTAGTTTTTATTTAAAGAACATAAATCAGAAAAAGCTACTTCTAATCTAGCAATTGTTGATTCTTGACCTGCTCTTAAGAATTTTCTTGGGTCATAGTAAGATTTGTTAGGTTTATCTTCACCATCAGGGTTTCCGATTTGACCTTGTAAGTAATCTCTATTTTTAGCTTCGTACGCTCTTACACCGTCCCAAAAAGACCATTGTGTATCAGTATCAATATTCATCTTAATTACACCATATTCAATAGCTTCTCTAATTTCTGAAAGCTCAGAACCAGAACCACCGTGGAATACAAAATCAACAGCTTTTGCTTCTACATTGTGTTTTTGTGCAATGAATTTTTGTGAGTTATCTAAGATTTTTGGAGATAATACAACGTTTCCTGGCTTATAAACACCATGAACATTTCCAAATGAAGCAGCAATTGTGAAGTTTTCACTTACAGCTGATAATTGCTCATATGCATAACATACTTCTTCTGGTTGAGTATATAATAAAGCATTATCTACTTCAGTGTTATCAACACCATCTTCTTCCCCACCAGTAATTCCTAATTCAATTTCAATCATCATATCAAGTTCATTCATAGTTTTGAAGTATTCAACACATGTACCAATATTTTCTTCTAAAGACTCTTCAGATAAGTCTAACATATGAGAAGTATATAATGGTCTTCCAGTTTTTTCAAAGTGAGAACGACCTGCATCTAATAAACCATCAATCCATGGTAAAAGTTTTCTAGCAGCGTGGTCTGTATGTAATATTACAGGGATACCATAAGCTTCAGCCATTGTGTGTACATGTTGTGCACCACTGATTCCACCTAAGATAGCTGCATTATCAACTTTTAGACCTTTACCTGCGAAAAATTGAGCTCCACCATTTGAAAACTGAATAATAACTGGAGAGTTAACTTTTGCTGCTGATTCTAATATTGCATTTACAGAATCAGTTCCTACTACGTTTACTGCTGGAATTGCAAATTTATTCTCCTTAGCATAAGCAAAAAGTTTTTTTGCTTCGCTACCTGTTAATACTCCTGGTTTTACTACATCTAATACACCCAAATTGTTCTCCTTGAATTTTTTATTTAATAACTATTTTAGCTTTTTTTCTTAAATCGTCAGCGATTTCTTTAACTCTTTTGTTATAAGCATTACCTAATAACATTTTTGAAATATTACCTTTAACTTCTTTAAAAGATAATGATTTAGCTGCAATTTTATCTTTTAAGAAGATTACATGGTAACCAAATTGAGTTTTCACTGGTTTTTTAGAGTAAGTATTTTTCTTTAACTCTTGAGCTGCTTTTGAGAATTCTGGAACCATTTGATTAGCTGGGAATTTTCCTAAATATCCACCCTTAGGTGCTGTAGGTCCAACTGATTTAGTTTTAGCTAATTCAACGAATGTGTCTTCTTTCTTTTTAGCTTTATCAAGTTTTGCAATTAAAGCCTTAGCTTCTTTTTCAGTTTTTACTAAAATATGTCTAGCTTCTAAGTTTGCAGGAACTTGGAATTTTTCTTTATTTTTATCAAAGAACTCTTTTTGTTCTTTTTCAGAAACTTTTAATGTTTCTAATTGATTTTTTTGCCATACTTGGAATGCTAAGTCTTGTTTAACTTTAGCTAATGCTTGTTTATAGTCTTTATCATTTTCAACACCCTCTTTAAATGCTTGATTTGCAATAAGTTTTTTATTGATGATTTGCTCTAAAACTTGCTTTTGAGCACTTTTTGGTAATGTTTCAAAATTAATTCTTGGATCTTGTAAAACTACAGCCACATCATTCTTTGTAATTTTTTCTCCATCTACTGTTGCATAATAATCAGCAGCACTTAATGTAGCAGTGCTTAAGGCTAGAGTTGTTATAACACTTAAAACTATCTTCTTCATTTTATTCCTTAATTATTTATATGGGCATATTGTAACCATTCTTAGTTAATAAACAATTAATACTTAAAACATTCAAGCCATGAAACAAGCTTTTCTTAAGAAATTTCTAAATTTACCTTAAAAAGCCTTTAAATTTGTAAATTTTTATGGTACAATTCCGACAAAATTTAAACTTAACTTAAATTTAAGGGACCCAAATATATGAGAATTTTAATAATTGAAGACGAAATAACTTTAAATAGAACACTGCAAGAAGGTCTTACTGATTTTGGATATCAAGTAGATGCTGCAGAAAATTACAAAGATGCTGAATACTTTATTGATATCAGAAACTATGACTTAGTATTAACAGACTGGATGTTACCAGATGGTGATGGTATTGAGTTATGTAAAATTGTTAAAAACAGAAGTTCAAGAACTGCTGTTGTAATCATTTCAGCAAGAGATGATAAAGAATCTGAAATTGAAGCATTAAAATCTGGTGCAGATGATTTCATTAAAAAACCATTTGATTTCGATATTTTATTAGCTAGAATTGAAGCTAGATTAAGATTCGGTGGAACAAATGTAATCGAGATTGATGAATTATCAATTAACCCTGATGAAGAAAAAATCGAATATGCTGGTGAAGAAATTGAATTAAAAGGTAAACCTTTTGAAGTTTTAACACACTTAGCAAGACACAGAGATCAAATTGTATCTAAAGAGCAATTATTAGACGCAATCTGGGAAGAACCAGAATTAGTAACTCCAAACGTAATTGAAGTTGCAATTAACCAAATTAGACAAAAAATGGATAAACCATTAAACATCTCTACTATTGAAACAATTAGAAGAAGAGGTTATAGATTCTGTTACCCTGATAACAAAGACGAAGAAACAAAATAACAAAACTCCTTAACTAGGTTAGAATTATGGAAGCGAAGAGCATTTATAAACAGTTTTATACTAAACTTATAATAGCAACTTCGCTTTTTATAATAACACTTTCATTTATTTTTTATGAGTACTCAAGAAGTACTATTTACGAAAACATCCAAAAAAACATGCTTCAAGATGCTAAAAAGATTTATACAGCAGCTTACAATAAAGAGATAAATTTTAATACTTTCAAAAGTATTCAAAATGATGATGTATCTATTGATTTAGTAAATAATCCAAAATTAAAAGCACACAAATTTTTTACATATAAAAAAGAGAATAACTTTTATATTAAACTTTTATATCCATTTGATTTGGAGAAAAGAAAATTCTTAGAGATAAAAAGAAATATTAATTTTGAGCGAGAGCTACTATACTCAATAATTTTCAAGAACTTATTTATTTTGGCAATTCCAGGATTTTTACTTATGCTTATATACTCACTTGTAGTATCTAAGTCATTATTAAAACCTATTTTACAGATTAATAAAAAACTATCTAATATGGATGAAAAATCACTTACTCAAATAGATAAAAAAGATTTACCTATGGAGTTTCACTCATTATCAGATTCCATTAACTCCCTTACTAATAGAATTGAAACATATGTTAAGTTTAAAAAAGAGTTATTCATAGGAGCTGCACACGAGTTAAAAACGCCCCTAGCTGTAATGAAATTAAAAAATGAAGTAACTCTGCGAAAAAAAAGAGAAATAGAAGTATATGAAGAAACACTTCAATTAACAGTAAAACAAATTGATGATATGAATAAAATGATTTCATCTATTCTTGATATTGGTCGTGCTGAAGGTGCCCAATTTGAAGAACTAATTGATTTAGATTTAGTTGAGTATATGAAGAAAAAAGCAAATGACTATAGAATGTTAAGTGCACAAAAAAATATCATTATTACATTCTTCTCAAATGTTAATACCTTAAATACATCAATTCAAATTACACTATTTAATCAAATCCTACAAAACTTTGTACAAAATGCTATTAAATTTACTCCTGATGATAAATCAATTGCTATTAGACTTAAAAAGACTAAAGAGAAGATTATTATCACAGTAACGGATGAAGGTGTGGGAATTGATGAAAATGTTGATTTATTTGCACCATTTAAGAGATTTGGTAATCAAAGTGGTGTTGGACTAGGATTATTCCTAGCTAAGAATGCTGCGGACGCCTTGAGGGCAAAAATATCAATAAAGAATAGAAAAGATAACAAATCAGGATGTGTTGCTAAATTAGTACTTAACAACCCATCATCTAAATTAAAGCATTTATAAACTAAAAAAAGTTTGCGTGCTCAATCTTTGTACATTTATTTTGTACAACTTTCATTCCAGCTTCTTCTGCTTTTTTAGCTGCTTCATTATTTACTAATCCTAATTGAGTCCATACAGTATCAATATCCCCTCTTGCAATACAAGCATCAACAACAGCTGCAATTGCATTTGGTTTTCTAAAAACATCAACCATATCAATTTTAAAAGGAATCTCTTCTAAACTTCTATATACTTTTTCGCCTAAAATCACTTCTTCTTTTGGGTAAATAGGAACAATTTTGAATCCCGCATTTTGTAAGTATTTTGCAACTCTATTTGAAGCTTTTTCTTCATTAGGAGAAAGACCTGCAATTGCAATTGTTTTAGTATTTTTAAATATCTCTATAATTTCTTCATTGTTTGAATTTACACTTGGGAATTCACACTCCATTTTATATCCTTTTCATATTTATTTTTGTTATTAATAAATATTATAACACACAAATCTTATGGAATATTTTATTTTTTATTTGTTTTTTAAACTAATTGATAGTTCTTTGTAGATAATCGTATATATAAGTATTTAAAAGATAGAAGAAAACTAGATATTATCTAGTTTTCTTTGTACGTAGTTTTTTATTTCTTCATAATGAATAGTTTCTTTGAAATCATCAAACTTAGCACCAGAAGCATTTACATGACCTCCACCTTTTGCTAGTTTTGCTGCCATTACAGAAACATCAACTTTTCCATCAGCTCTAAAAGATGCATTTCCTTTTCTTCCTACATCAATAAAGAAATCATAATCAGGATTAGCTTTTAAGAAAGCATTTGCTGGAATTGAGATAGAACCTAAAGTATAAGTTAATAAACCCTTGTGGCCTTTGTATGTTACAGTTAGATCATCTTTTACATCATCTAAAGTTTTAACAAGATATTTAGCACTTAAATTATCTAAAGTATCATCTTTATCATCAAGTCTTAAAAACTCTTTTTTTAAGTAATGAAGGTTATTATCTAATTTAATATTTCCATCTTTTTCATTTATATACATAATTGACTGTTTTAATAAATAAATTCTATAATCTCTATTTAAATTTGCAAATAGTGTATTATTAATCTCTCTAGCTTTTGAAACCATCATCAATAACACTTTTCCAAACTCAAAGTTTTTCACTTCATTATCTAACCAAATATCAATTGCATTAATAGAATTTACTAAAGGATTTAACCACTGATCTGTTTCTAATTCAAAACCTTCATACTCTTCAAACATGTAATCATAAACAATTTTTGTAGCACATCGTGTAGTATCTAAATAATACCAGTGGAACTTATCTGCGCTTTTTTGTCCGCTTGCATGATGATCTAATAATTGTAATTTAATATTAAAACCATTTTGTGTTAATTCATTGATTGATTTATCTAAGTCTTTTGATTCTTGGAAAGTTAAGTTTAAATCAGAAATTAAAAAAAGAATCTCTTCATCTTTAAAATCTTCAATTTTTTCTAATGCTTTTTTAATACATAATTTAACTTCTAAACCATAGTTAGCATTAAAGAAGAATCCTTCTTTAAAGTACTCTTTTGTGATTAGATGACAACCATAACCATCTAAATCTGTATGTGAAATATGAAATAAAGTCATGAACTAATATCTTTTAGTGTAAGTTCTTCTAAAAAACCGTTAATTCTATTTTGTAAGTTATTTAATAAAGGCCAGATAGTACAAAGCTCAGCTCTTTGACTTGGACAATCGCCAAGAGAAGGAGAACATTCAAATACTGATGGTAGCTTTTCTTCTGCTGCTGAAGTTATTTCTAAAATAGTAATTTCATCCCATGCTTTTTTTAGTGCAAATCCACCATTCACACCTCTATGAGAAACTACTAAATCATGTTTTGCTAGATTCTGCATTATCTTAGCAAGGAATGATTTTGAAATATTTAACTCTCTTGATAGTACATCAACATTCTTTGGATTGTCGCTTCTAGCGATAGAAATCAAAGAAAGTAGTGCATATTCACTCTTTTTTGTTAATAACATTTATATCCTGATATATTTTATTACTTGTATTTTACATGAAGTATTATTAAGATTCGTTATAAAGTAAGTGAATTGAGAGATTTTATCTAAACTAAAAAAAAAGGGTCACAGAAACTGTGACCCTTTTTTAAATATAATTTATAAAAAAATTATTTAGCTCTAATTCCTAAAGAAGCAACTAATTCTGTAAATGCAGTATAGTTTGTTCTTTTTAAGTATGCTAAAAGTCTTTTTCTCTTACCAACCATTTTTAAAAGACCTAATCTTGAAGAGTGATCTTTCTTATTGATTTTTAAGTGCTCAGTTAAAACTTTAACTTGCTCAGTTAAAATTGCAATTTGAACTTGCGCTGAACCTGTATCACCATCTTTTTTTGCGTACTTTGCTATAATCTCTGATTTTAAATCCTGATCTAAAGCCATCTTGACCTCCTAATAGGTATATGTTAATTTATTACTTCACATTTGAAGTTGAGGCGAATTATATTTAAAGCTTCATTAAAGTTTTATTAATCAGTTTTATTAAAGTAAACATAATAAATAACTCACTAAGTAATATTTAATAATTTATTAAGCTTAAGCTCTTTTTAACATAATATCTACACAAGTTTTTTTTATACTAAGCTCACTATTAAGGGAAGAGGGATAATAGATGAAACTTTTAAATTTAGAGAATATAAATATAAAGAATAAATTACTTTTATTAGTAATTATTCCAATAATTGGCCTTATGATATTATCATTTATTAAAATAAATGATTCATATAACAATGTAAATACAATGAATAAAATTGATACATTAAATCAGCTTAGTAAAAATATCTCTTATGTATTAAAAGAGATACAAAATGAAAGAGAATACTCAAGTACTTATTTAGACAATAAAGAAAAACTTCTAAGACAGATAAAGAAAACAGATAAACAAATAAATATATATAAAGACTTTCTAGAAAATATTGAATATAAAAACTACTCAAATAAACTTTTTTCAGCTACAAAAAGTATTAATAGTTTTTTAAATAAGATACAAACACATAGAGAAAAAATTAAAACATCAAACATTGGTATTGATGAAACTATGAGTTATTATTCAAAGCTTAATAATAAACTTTTAGATATTACTGTTCTTACAGCAAAAGAGTCTAACAATATTAAAATATCACAAGAATTAACAGCCTACTCTTCTTTTTTATATGCAAAAGAAAAAGCTTCAATTGAAAAAGCAATTGGTATGAATTCAATTACAAATGATGCTTTTCATAAAGGAATGCAATCTGAGTTAAACAATATTATCGCCTCACAAAATTCGTATCTAAGTAATTATTTACAATATGCTTCAAAAGAAATGAAAGATTTTACAAAAAAAACTTTAAATGACAAATCTATTAGTAAGATAAAAGAAATGAGAGAAACACTTCTTGAATCAAAAGAGTTAGGTGGTTTTAATATAAACTCTATTCATTGGTTTGACACATTAACTAAAAAGATAAATATTCTAAAACAAATGGAAGGTGAGTTATCTTATTCTCTAAGAATTGATGATTTAAAACTTTTTGAGAAACTTGAAATTGCAACAAGAATAAGTGACTTATTACATGCAACACAAAAAGAGATAGCAGTTAGTTCTGGATATATTGCTAGCAATGGTACAAAGTTTATTAAAAAGCTTAAAAATGAGAGATATGAAACAAATTTTAGAATCAAAGAACTTAATAATGCAATTAAAGCAATTGACAAAAATCTACTAACTTCTGAAGTAAAAAAAGATATTAAAGCTATCATGCAAACCCTAGATAAATTAGAAAAGGTAAGAACTAAAATCTCAAAACTCTCTATAAATGAAAATGAATCTAATAAATATTTTTCATCTATAAACCAAAATTTGCTTACTACATTTTGGAGTATTTCAAATGGGGCTACTACAGTAGAAGAGAATAAAGATATTACTGCATATTACGGTTTCTTATTAGCAAAAGAGAGAGCTGGAATTGAGAGAGCAATTGGAGC
>AYRE01000088.1_pt1 | contig 11190 bp, 10 predicted proteins | sample 183791 | NCBI WGS metagenome assembly AYRE01 (sample SAMN02391470, study PRJNA226580) | bioreactor metagenome | isolation source: day 6 sample from continuous culture bioreactor with low C:N ratio... | place: Germany: Bremen | reverse complement strand
CTATAACCTGCTCTTAATTTATAATATAAAGTTATTTGTTCTTTTACATTTGCAAAATATGATTCTAAAACATCATTTGCACATTTTTTAAAATATGAATACTCAGCTAAAACATCCTTTGCTAACCAAGTTTTTGAAAATAGTTCATCAAAGTTTTCAAAATCTACTGCTTTTTTAGCAGATGCTGATGCAACATCACAATTTAAAATTGCTTCTTTTATTTTATATGCTTCTTTTAGAACTTCATTTTTTTGAACATTAATAAGTTTTGCATCAATATTAACAGTATCAATAGTTTCATTTTTTTCTAATAAATTTTTAAATAGATCAAAAATAGAATTAAATTTTTTCTTTTCATATAATGAAAAATTAATCAAAGCATCAAATTGATTAATATCTAAAGATTGTAAAAACTTCATACTTAAAGCTTCTACATCATCTTCTTTAATTTCAAAATCATCAGATACACCAACATAACCACAAAATTCTCTTAGTATTTTATTTACAAACTTATCAATTGTAAAAATCGATAATGTTGCGTTTGAGAAAGATTTTATTAAAATATTCTTTTTCCCTAAAATTTGTTCTTTGCTAAGTTGCGAAGATTCAACGATTGCATTTAAATATGCTTCATCATCTCCAAGTGTTAATAATGTTTTATATATTCTTTCACTCATTTCATTTGCAGCTTTATTTGTGAAAGTTAAGGTTAATATTTCATTGGGTTTTGCATCTTTTAATAAAAGAGTAATATAACGTACAGTTAATGCAAAAGTTTTACCAGACCCAGCACTGGCTTTTAATGCTAAATATTTTTTCATAAATAGATAATACTAAAGTAAATGTTATAAATAACTATAATTTATACGTTTGTTTAATTTATTTTGTTATAAAATAATTCGTTTTAATTATTTTTTCAAGGAGTTGCTCATCAAAACTAACAAAAAGATTATTTTTCTCGTAACCTTCATGATATTTTTAATGTTTGTTTTCATGATTGTGAACTTCACGTATAACTTCAGAGATTATGGTATTAAAAGTATCGATAACAAAGCTACAATTTTAGCCCAAACTGTAAAACACTCCCTTACAACTCAAATGCAAACTGGAGTAATTGATCAAAGACATATATTCTTAAAACAATTAGAAGATCTTCCAAATATTAATAAAATTTGGTTAAGCAGAAGCCACCAAGTTATAGAAATGTACGGTAAAGGATTGAACAATGAAGTCGCCCGTGACGACATTGATAAAGAAGTTTTAAAAACAGGAAATGAAATAAAAATCATTGATGAAAAACTTTTCTCAAATAGTACATACCGAATCACTATTCCATACAAAGCATATTCTACTGGGCAAATTAATTGTATGAATTGTCATACAAGTGCAAAAGAAGGTGATACTTTAGGAGCAATTACAATTACTATTCCCGTGGATGATTCTAAACAAATGGGTATAAATACAGTAGTTGATACAACAGGAATTGCACTAATTTTGATCATTGCGATTGGCTTCTTAATAAATTATTTAATTTCACCCTTCCTAAAATTATTTGACTCTATCAAAAAAGTTATGAGTAAGGCTCAAAAAGGTGATTATTCATATAGAGTACTTGATGTTAATAACAAAGATGCTCAAGAAGTTATAGTTTGGGTTAATACATTATTAGAGAAACTAGAAAGTACATTAGGTAATATTGATTCTAAAATATCTATTTTTCTATCAAATAAACAAAAAGAAGAACTTGATCCATTAATTAATGTGAAAAATACAGTTGATAGATTATCTGATGTATATAAATTTAGAAAAACAATAGAACATGATGACACCCTTGATGAAATATATGAAAGATTAGCATCAATGATCAGAAAAAATCTTAATGTTGAGAACTTTAATTTATTAGAAGCTGATACAAGAACTGGTGAAGTTCATAATGTTTATGTAAGTAAAGAGGTTTACTGTAATTTAGATAATGGTTGTAGAGCTGATAAAACAAATGATATTGTTGATTCAACTAGATTCGAAAATGTTTGTGCAGCATGTAAAAAAGATGATTTAAACTACTTCTGTATTCCATATTCAATCTCAAATGATTTAGATTTAATTGTTTCTATTTATACTAACTCAGAAGAAGAAACAGCACAAGTAAGAGAAAAATTACCATATTTAGATGATTATGTTGATTCTGCAAAAACTGTAATTATTTCAAATAAATTAATGAACATTTTAGAAAAGAATGCTAGAACTGATCCATTAACACAGTTATATAACAGAAAACATTTAGAGGAGCAAATTCCAAAAATCACTTCTCAAGCTAATAGAACTAATACAAACTATGGTGTGTTAATGGTTGATATTGATCACTTTAAAATGGTAAATGATACTTATGGGCATGATGTAGGTGATAAAGCAATTAAAATTGTTGCTCAAACGCTTATAGAAAATACAAGAAACTCCGATATTGTTGTTAGATTTGGTGGAGAAGAGTTTATTGTTTTATTATACAACTGTGATGAAGAAAGTATAGTTGATGTAGCTAATAAAATTAGATTAGCATTCTTAAACAAAGAAATTCCAGCAGGGAATACAACAATTAAAAAAACAATGAGTGTTGGGGCTTCTATGTTCCCTGCTCATCACAAAGATTTAGATGCCTGTATTAAATATGCTGATTTAGCTCTATATGAAGCAAAAAATACAGGAAGAAATAAAGTAATTCTCTTTACAGATGAATTAGCAAAAAAAGAGTCTTAAGACTCTTTTTTCTCATATAAGATACTTTTCGATATAATATTTGCCTTTAAAAAACATCCTAGGAAGTATTATGCAAAAGAAACATCAGAAAGTCCAAATTCTACTTGATGCAATCCCTCATATTAAAAAGTTTTATGGAAAAACTATTGTAATTAAATATGGTGGTTCTGCACAAACAAGTCCTGAACTAAAAGAAAAATTTGCTGAAGATATTGTTTTATTATCTTTAGTTGGTATCAAGCCAGTAATCGTACATGGTGGTGGGGCTAGAATTTCTGAATTACTAGAAAAACTAGAAATTAAATCTGAGTTTGTTGATGGACATAGAGTAACAAGTGAAGAAACTATGAGAGTAGTTGAAATGGTTTTATCTGGAGAAATCAATAAAAACATCACTTCTTTACTAAATCACCATGGAGCTAAAGCTATTGGTATTTCAGGTAAAGACTCATCAATCATAAATGCTAAACCTAAAGCGGATGGAAAATTTGGTTACACAGGTGTTGTAACAAAGGTAAATGGTGAGATGATTAATAATCTTATTAAAGAAGGTTTCATTCCAGTAATTGCTCCAATTGCTGATTCTGCAAAACCAAATCATCCAGGATTTAATATTAATGCTGATGTAGCAGCATCTCAAGTAGCAGCAGCAATCGGCGCACAAAAAGTATTATTCTTAACAGATACTGTTGGAGTATTAGATAAAGAAGGTACATTATTAACTTCACTTGATAAAGAAGACGTTGAAGCTTATAAAGAGGATGGAACAATTGGTGGAGGAATGATACCAAAAGTTGATTCTTGTATTGATGCTATTTATAATGGTGTTAATAAAGCACATATTATTGATGGTAGAGTTGAACACTCTATTTTATTAGAACTATTTACAAGTGATGGAATTGGAACACAATTTTTAAGAAAAGACAATCCTAATAATGGAATTGACTTAGAAAAACTAATTAACGACGAAGTATAAGGAATATTATGAATTTTATAGAAACTAGAGGAAATGATGGTGTTAAATCACCTGAAGTATCATTCTCAGAAGCAATTTTAAATCCAAGTGCATCTTTTGGTGGATTGTACGTACCAAAAGAGTTACCTACTTTAGATGAAAACTTTATTTTAAACCATATTAATGCTGATTATAAAGAGATTGCATACTCTATTTTAAAAGCATTCCAAATTGATATTGATGAAGAAGAAATCAAAAAAGCATTAGATTTATATGATAACTTTGATAATGCAGGAGATCCATGTCCTGTAGTTAGAGTTAAAGATGATTTATTTGTACATGAACAATATCATGGCCCAACAAGAGCTTTCAAAGATATGGCATTACAACCATTTGGTTCAATTCTAAGCTCAATTGCAAAAAAAAGAGATGAAAAGTACCTTATCTTAGCTGCTACTTCAGGTGACACTGGTCCAGCTGCTTTAAATACTTTCAAAAATAAAGAGAACATTCAAGTTGCTTGTTTATATCCAGATGGTGGAACTTCTGATGTGCAAAGACTTCAAATGGTTTGTGAAGATGGAGAGAATCTTAAAGTTCTAGGAATTAAAGGTAACTTTGATGATGCACAATCTGCACTTAAAAGTCTTTTAGCTTCTGAGTCATTCAAAGAAGAGCTTAAAAATGATGGGATTAAACTATCAGCTGCTAACTCTGTAAACTTTGGAAGAATTATCTTCCAAATTATCTATCACTTCCATTCATACATCGAATTACTTAAACAAGGTGAAGTTGAATACGGTGAAGAGATCTATTTAGTTGTTCCTTCTGGTAACTTTGGAAACGTTTTGGGTGGATTCTACGCAAAATCAATGGGTGTACCTATCAAAAAGTTACTTGTTGCTTCAAATGAAAATAAAATCTTAACTGAGTGGATTAACACTGGTATTTACGATATAAGAGATAAAGAGTTAAAACTTACTAAATCACCTGCAATGGATATACTAAAATCATCAAATATTGAAAGAGTAATTTTCTCATTATATGGTGCAAATAGAACTAAAGAGTTTATGGAAAACCTAAATGAAAAAGGTGTATTTGAAATGACTAAAGAAGAAACTTTAGCATTACAAGAATTATTCTCAGCAGTTAACTCAGATGATGCATATGGTGCAAAAGTTATCAAATCATTCTTAGATGATGGATACCTAATGGACCCTCATACAGCCACTTGTATCAAGGCTTATGAAGAATTAAGAGAAGAAAATATTCCAACAGTAATTTATTCAACAGCTGAATGGACAAAGTTCTCACCAACAGTTTTAAATGCTTTAAATAATGACAATATTAAATATGCAGATAAAGATGCATTGGAAGAAATTTCTTCAAAATATAAAGCTCATTTACCTCAAAGTATTAAAGATTTATTTTCTGCAAAAATCAATCATGACTTAGTAATCGATAAAGAAAATATCGAAAAAGAAATCGTTAAATTTATTAGAGAATCATAAGATTCTCTAATTATACTTATTAAAAAAACTACTCTACTTTTCACAAAAGACTTACTTTTTTGTGTATATTTTCAACAAAAATAGCATTAACATAACATTATTTGACGAAAGTCAAATCTATTTAAGAAAGAAAACAATATAATACGAGGATTCTAATTTAAAAATAAGGAAGCCAAATATGTCTAATGAAACTAATAGACGAGATTTTCTTGGTTATTCATTTGCTGCAGTAGCAGCTGTTGGTGGAGCTGCATCGCTTGTTGGTATGAAACAAGCGTGGGATCCACTTCCAAGCGTACTTGCAGGTGGTTTTACGAAAGTAGAACTAGGTGAATTAAAAGCAGGAAAACCCGTAACTGTTACATGGAGAGGAAAACCAATTTTTCTTCTTAAGAAAACTGCCGAAATGGGTGAAAACACTAGAGATTTAGTAATCGGATCTGACAGATTCACTGTTGCTATTGGATTATGTACTCACTTAGGATGTATTCCAGCATGGAAAAAAGATAAGTGGAAGTGTGCATGTCACGGTGGGGAATTCAACCCTTCTGGACAACAAACTTTTGGACCTCCACCAAGACCACTTGACTTACCACCATTTACTGTACAAGGAACTGCTATCACTTTAGGTGAAGAAGGTCCAGAATACAAAAAAATCGCTGCTGCGATGATGGCATAAGGAGCACTTGATGGCAAAATTTGAAAAAGCTAACTCTGTTGGTGAGTGGTTAGACCAAAGGTTAAACACTACTGCACTTAACAAAGTAATGATGACTGAATATTGGATTCCAAAAGATATTAACTTCTTATGGGCTATGGGTGTATTATTAGCTACTACTTTTGGTATTTTAATAATCTCTGGTATTTTCTTAATGATGTACTACAAACCTGATATTGGTTTAGCATTTGATTCTGTTAACTACACAATTATGCAAGAAGTTGCATTCGGTTGGTTATTTAGACATATGCATGGTGTTGCTGCTTCGGTTGTATTCTTAGTTATTTATATTCACATGTTTACAGGTATCTACTATGGTTCTTATAAACAAGGAAGAGAAATGATCTGGATTTCAGGTATGTTATTATTCATGACATTCTCTGCTGCTGGATTCTCTGGATATATGTTACCATGGGGACAAATGTCTTACTGGGCTGCAATGGTTATTACTAACTTATTTGGTGGAGTTCCTGTAATTGGTGATGCTTTAGTTGTATGGATTAGAGGTGACTTTAACGTTGCTGATGCTACATTAACTAGATTCTTCATGTTACACGTATTCTTATTACCTATTACTATTATGGGTATTATTGGTGTTCACTTCTATACTTTAAGAATTCCTCACGTAAATAACCAAAATGCTGATGAATTTGATTATGATGAAGAAGCTGAGAAGTACTTAGCTGGTAACAAAAAAGAGTCTAAAGTTATTCCTTTCTGGCCAGTATTTATTTCTAAAGATTTAGCTGTATTAGGTGTATTCTTAATTTTCTACTTCTACTTAGTATTCTTCCATTATAACTTTGCAATGGATCCAGTTAACTTCGATCCTGCTGATAACATGGTTACTCCTGCGCATATTTACCCTGAGTGGTATTTCTTATGGTCGTATGAAGTATTAAGAGGATTCTTCTTTGACATTGCTGGATTTAAAGCATTTGATATTGGATTAATCGCGTTTGCATTTGCAAATGGTATTTTCTTAGTATTACCTTGGTTAGATAGAGATCCAAAAATTTTACCAGCACACAAAAGACCTGCGTTCTTTATTTGGTTCTGGATATTAATGGTTGACTTAATTGTATTAACGGTTTATGGTAAATTACCTCCTACAGGTACAAATGCATGGGTTGGATTCTTCGCAGCTGTTGCATTTATCGTATTATTCTTAGTATTACCAATCGTTACGAAAATTGATGCTAAAAAAAGGGGTGATGTATGAGAGAATTAAAAATATTAGCAGTAGTAGTAGCATTAACGCTAGTTACTTACTGGGGTGTTGAGCCTTATGCTCATCACGAAATGCATCCAAAAGTAGCTCCAGCTGATTATACATTTGCAGACGTTCAAAAGGACGTTTCAGATGTTAAAGCTTTAACAGGAAATGCAACATCTGGTGAAGCTTTAGTTACAGCTAACTGTACAGCTTGTCACTCAATTGAAGCTAAAGGTTTCCCTCAAGTTATGGATAATGCTAGTTCAGCTGCGGCTTACGGTGTTACTCCTCCTGATTTAGGGACTGCTGGTAAATTATATAATGCTGATTATTTAGCTGCATTTATTAAAGATCCTGCAAAAGCTGCAAAAACATCTCATAAATTTGAAGATGGTGCTGCACACCCAATGCCTGGTTATGGTTGGATGCAACCACAAGAAATTGCTGATATGGTAGCTTACTTACAGTCAATTGCACCAAAAGAAATGACAAACAAAGAAGTATTTACTGATGCTTGTCAAAGATGTCATGCTATTAAATATGCTGATATGCAAAAAGGTACAATGGCTGCATTTACACCAGATGCTGATATTAAAAGATATATGGGGAAATTACCACCAGATTTATCTCAATACATCAGATCTAGAGGTGATGCATACTTAACTACTTTCATCAACGACCCTCAAAAACACTTAGAAGGTACAGCTATGCCTAGAGTTGGATTAACTGAAGACTCTCAAAAACAAGTTGTAACTTACTTAGAAGAAGTTGGGGATTCTAAAAAAGCAGAGAGAGAAGAATTAGGACCTAAATTCTTAATTTACATGGTAATCTTTGCAATCTTTGGATTCTTATGGAAAGCTAAACAATGGAGAGAAGTTCACTAGAACTTTTCTTTAAAAACAATAAGAAGCTTGGAATTTTTTCCAAGCTTTTTTTTTACTCAAATTATTACTATTCTCCCACCATATCAAGCTTACAGCTATCATTCTTTTTATTTAAGTACACTTTAAAACCTAGAAGAGTAATATAAAATAACAAAATACAAAGGAAACAGAATGAAATTAGCAAAATTAGTTTTAGCTTGTACACTATCACTAGGTATCGCAAATGCACAAGATGTAATGCAAGAATCTATGTCAATTATGGAAAAAGGAATGACACAAATTCAAAAAGGGTTTTTAAATAATAATATTGAATTAATCAAAGAGGGTTCATTATTAGTAAAAAAAGGAAACTCACTATTTAATGATAAAAAAGTTATCACAAACTATTTACCAGAAAATAAAAAGCACTTAGTAAATGTAGCTGCTGCGGCTAGTGAAAGAATTGCTTTAGATATCAATGTATTAGAATTAAACTTAGATAACAAAGCTTACCTAAACTCTGCTGATGCTTATTCAGACATGTTAAATGCCTGTTCTAGATGCCACTCTATTGTTAGAAGTTGGTAAGAAATAAATAAAAAGAAAAAGTAAATCTTTTTCTTTTTATATTAATATTTTTGAAGCTACAGCTGTAATAGCTGTTTCACTACGCAAGATTAATGAAGAATCAAACCCCACTACTTTGTCTTTATCAAAAGTAAATCTTTCATCTTCAGAAAAACCACCCTCACAACCAAGTACCAAAGTTTTAATATCATCTTTTTTATTTTCAATATTAGTATTTGAAAAATCTAAAAAATAGACATTTTCATTTTCATTTACAAAATCTTCAAGACTATTAGATGTTTCAAGTTTTATAATATTTGATCTACCACATTGAGAAGAAGAATTAATTAAAATCCTATTTAGTTTTTCAATATTAATCTTGAAATTCTTTTGAGAATATTCACAAAAAATAAAAGTGATTTTATCAACACCAAGTTCATTTAAAGAAGCAATGTATTTCTCAACAGTTTTTGGATCAACCAAACACCAACCAATATGTAAGTTACTTTTGTTTTTTATAATTTTCTCTTCTTTCGATATTAAAGATAAAAAAGCATCTTTTCTAGAAATTGAATCTACTTTATAAAGATAAATATAATCATCTTTTAAATTTCTAAAATAAATTTCATCATCAACTTTATGTCTTCTAGCTTTTATTAAATATTTATATACATCATCATTTATGACAAGATTATTAGCCCCACATGATTCATGAAAAGAAAATTGCATGATTAAAATACTTTACTTATTAAATAAATTGAAACTAAAACCATAATTTCAATAGTATAAATCTTTTTTGCATAAGCATAAAACTCTTCTTGCAGTTGTTTATCTGCAAGTTTAATTATTCTCATTTTTTTATATCTTTTAATTTCAATTACTAATAAGAAAATTGATGCAGGAATCATCAATGCAATAGTAATAGAAAAAGTTTTTGCATAAAATGCAACAATAGTACCAGTGTAAATAACAATGGCATTAGTTAGGTGGTATAAAGGAGTTTGAAACTTTAGTCTTTTAGCTAATTTTAAAAAATCCTTTTGCGTAGTAACTGAATATAAATTAAATAACATAATTGCTAGAAAAAAATAAATTACATATACGTGTGTATCAATTGCGCTTTGCATTAATTCCATTTTGTTTATCTCTCTTTTAAAAAATTTCGCTATTATATCTAACTTGTCATAAGTTTTTATTTTAATTATACAAAGGAATAGTAATGGCTATTAGTGTAGAGAAAGTATTTGAAGAAATTTCGAATATTACACATCAATTAGATTTCGAGATAATCCCTATTGAAAATGCTCAAAACAGAATAAGTGCAAGCGCATTATATGCTACGAGTGAACTTCCAAGATTTAACAATTCAGCTATGGATGGTTATGCTATTGTCTATGAAAACAAAGATGAAGAATTAGAAATTATAGATACTATTTTTGCAGGTGATGATAATACAAACTTAGTAAAACCTAATACTTGTATTAAAATCATGACTGGTGCTAGAATACCTGAAAATGCAACAGCTATTATTCCAAAAGAAGATACACAAAAACTTAATGATAATAAAATAAAAATTATAAAAAACGTAAAAGAATTTCAACATATTAGATTTATTGGTGAAGATATTAAAAAAAATGAATTATTACTTAACAAAGGTGATTTAGTAAACTTTTCAAAAGTTACTTTATTAGCTTCACAAGGTATCTCACATATTAAAGTTTATAAAAAACCAAATATTGTAGTTTTTGCAAGTGGTGAAGAGTTAAAACTTCATTATGAAAAAGCACAAGCTCATCAAATTTATAATTCAAATACCCCTACTTTCATTTCAAGAGCTCAAGAGCTTGGTTGTGAAGTTACATTTATTGGTCAAGCAAAAGATACAATTGAATCAATTAAAGAATTAATTCAAAACTCTTTAAATGCTGATTTAATTATTACATCTGGAGGAGTTTCAGTGGGAGATGCAGATTTTACAAAGGCAGCTTTTAATGAACTTGATTTTAAAACAATTTTTGATGGGATAATTATTAAACCAGGAAAACCAACTGTATTTGGGAAAATAGGAAAAACATTTATTCTAAACCTTCCTGGTAATCCTTTGGCTTCCGCACTTATATTTGAAATGTTTGGTAAAAATATTGTACAAAAACTACAAGGTTCAAATGAAATCTTCCATAACTTTATTGAAACAAAATTAAGTGATGACTTATTCAATAAAAAAGGAAGAATAACAGTTGTTCCAGGTAATTTTGATGGAACGAAATTTGAAGTAGCACAAAAAAGAAGTCCAGGCATGGTATCTGTACTTTCTTCTTGTAACTCAATGATTGTTTTAGATGAAAATGTAGAAAAATTACAAAAAGATGCCTTAGTTAAAATTTTACCAATAGATTGGAAGTTCTTTACAAAAGAAAAAAAGGATTTTTTAACATATGAGTAACATACCAACTAAAAAAGCAATATGTATTCTAAGTGGAGGAATGGATTCTACTCTAGCTTCATATATTGCAAAAAATGATGGATATGAAATTATCGCTGTTCATTTTAATTATGGACAAAGAACTGAAAAAAGAGAATTGCAAGCATTCAGAAATATTTGT
>AYRE01000087.1_pt1 | contig 11205 bp, 11 predicted proteins | sample 183791 | NCBI WGS metagenome assembly AYRE01 (sample SAMN02391470, study PRJNA226580) | bioreactor metagenome | isolation source: day 6 sample from continuous culture bioreactor with low C:N ratio... | place: Germany: Bremen | reverse complement strand
GCAACAATTTTTAAAAAGTTTTTATGAAAATGACTTTGATCAAAAAATCCACATTCTAAGGCTGTATCAACTATTGAAAGCCCCTCTTGTAACAACTCTTTTGATTTATTGATTTTCATATTAATTAAATAAGCTCTTGGGGTTAGATTCATTTGAGATTTGAAAAGCCTTATAATATAAAAACTATTTAATTCAAATTTATTAGCTAACTCTTCTAATGTAATATTTTCTTTATAATTAATATCCAAGTAGTTAATTATTTCTTCAAACTTTTCATCATAAATTTTTAATGTTGAGTTCTCTAAAAAAAGAGCAAAGAATCTAAGAAAAAAGTCTATTACCACATCTTCTTTATCACAAGAATCATGTTCTTCAAAAAGATAAGCACATAAAGTTGTATATTCAAAATAGAACTCTTCATCATCAAGTAAGTGACTAGGTATTTCTATAAAAGTATTAACATCTTTATTAATTAGTTTTTGGATATTCATACACCAATTTACATCTAAATAAAGCATATAATATTCATTAAGTTCCTCACTACATGAATTACAAGAGTGAACTGCTTTAGGGTTTATGATACTTAAACCATTCTCTTTTAATATATACTCTTTTCCACTATTAGAATACTTACTAATTCCTTTTTTATTAACACCTAAAGAAAAAGTATCATGGAAATGTTTTTTATAATGTAGATTAGAATTTGAGTGTCTTAATTCTAAAAAAGGTAAGTTTTCATCTTTATAGATTTTGGTAAATGTTTTTTGCATTTTTTAGTATAACATACTTAGTTTACTATTATAAATAAAGAGTTAAACTCTTTATTTATGAAATTGGAATATGAATTAGTGTTTTTAGATTTTCTGGTTTTGTACGCCTTGGATCTCGATTAAGATACTCTTCAAAAAATGGTGTATTTCTTAGAGTTATTTCATTCTCCAGTATCCATGAAGTAATTTGTTCGTAAGTCTTAGTTAGATTCTCATAAGGTCCTACATGCAAAAACTGGGCATATTTTCCACCTTTTATAATATTAGGGACGACTTCCCCTTCGGGTTTTACGCTTTTATCATCCCAAGTAATACACATATCAAATCTGATTTTATTTTCATCTGTAACTTTTGGATCATCATGTGCAATTCCAAAACATCTAGCTTCTTTGCCCATTAGGTTCTTTTTGAATTTAATTTTTTGTGTATATGCAAATTTCATTAAAATTTCTGCAACTTTAGGTGCAGTCTCTACATAAGCCCCTACTCCTCTAACACTTAAAACCTCAATATCATCAAACTCTACATATTTTGCTTCTAACATAACTTCACCTTTTTTTTCTTTTACTTTCAAAGCAAAATCCCTAGGACTTACTCCAAAATGTTTTTTGAAAGCTTTTGAAAAAGAGGCATTAGTTTCATAACCATGTTCAAGTGCAATATCTGTAATTTTCTTTTTAGATTTAAAAGACTTTGCAGAATTTTGTAGTCTTACCATTCTTATATAATCAGCAAGACTTTGCCCAATGATGTGTTTGAATATTCGATGAAAATGATATTTTGAAAAACTTGCAACTTTTGCTAAATCTTCCAGACTTAACTCTTCATTACAATTTTCTTCAATATAAAATATCACCTTATAAACATTTTGTATGTATTCGTCTTTAGTTGTTTTCTTCATAATACCTCTTTTAGCTTGGTGAAATTATAAGATATATACAAAAGTAAAACTACTCCATACTTGCTATATTTAAATGCTCTCGTAAAGCTCTTCGTGAAGCCTTATCTACTTTTGAGAAGATTTTATCAATATCATCTTTTTCGCTAGATTTTTTATGACCTTTTACTTTGATAAACTCACACTTATTCTTATCTATTACTTCATAGAACTCTTTATATAAAATTTGATTTTTAACTTCTTTATTTGTACTTGTTTTATAATTGTTTTTTTCTAGTTTTTCTCTTCTATTTAATAAGCTAAAGATATTTTGACAATCTGTATATACTTCAAAATTATTAAAGTCATCTAATTCTTTTACAGCCCATAAAAAAGTTTGTAATTCTAATTTAGTAGAAGAAGTATCTTTGAATTGTTTTGTATAAATTTTTGATTCACTTTTAAAGTCATCATCATAGTATAGAAAAGCAGCTATACCTATCTTACTTTGGGGGTTTACACTTGAGTCACAAAATAGTTTTATTTTTTTCATAAAAGATTATACCATAGCTAAGTAATATAACTATTATTGATAAATGTCATGTTAATAAACTTTATTTTTATATATACTTCAAAAAACATAAGGACAGAAAATGAAAGCTTTTTTATTTTTACTTTTTATCTTAGTGAACTCTTATGCTCAAGAGTTTGTAAAAAGTAATACATGTAAAGGGTGTCACCCTACTATTTACGCAGAGTTTTATAATTCATCACACAGAAAAGCTTCTACATTTGAAGATAAGATTCATAATGCTGTTTGGAATTTACATCCTCTAAAACAAGAAGGTACATATTCATGTGCAAAGTGTCATACTCCAACAGATTTAAAATTACTAAATAAGTTAAAAGAAAAAAAAGAAGCACTTCCTGTTAAAAATGAAGTACAAACACAAGAAGCAATTTCATGTGCTTATTGTCATAGTATAAAAGATGTAGAGAAACATAGCAAGATGAATGAAAATATCGTGACTTTAAAAGACAAAGTATTTTATTCAGCAAATGAAAATAATAGGGATTTAAAAAATAAAGAATTCAAAGATGAAATTACTCTTTTTGGAATGATGAAGAAAAAATCAGGCTCACCTTTTCATAAAATAGATTATTCAAATAAAAACTTCTATACTGGAAAAATGTGTATGGGATGTCATTCTCACTTACAAAACCATAATAACTTTGATTTATTTAGAGTTGATGAAAAAGGCGCACAAGATGAAGAGACAAATTGTATTTCTTGTCATATGCCAAAAGTTAAAGGTAGCTCTACAAGTATAAAAATTACTAAGACACATAGATTTCATGGTTTTGCAAGTGCTTCAAAAAACCAAGATTTATTAGCAAAATATATAAAAATCAAGTTTAAACAGAAAAAAGAGTCCTTTGAAATATCAATTAAAAATGAAGCTAGCCATAATCTATTTTTGCAACCATTAAGACTTGCAGTTCTAAAAGTAAATGTTCTAAGAGATTCAAAAACTATTAAACAAGAGAATAAAACTTTTGCAAGAATCATAGGAAAAGACGGAAAAGCTACAATGCCTTGGTTAGCCAATAGTGAAATTAAAAATAATATGATAAAAGCAAATGAAAGAAGAGTTATTAAATATGATTTCAAACTTCAAGAAAATGATAAAGTAGAAGTAGTATTTGGATATTTCAAAGTTAATCCAAAAATGTTAAAAAAACTAAAACTAGAAAATGATGAAGAGAGTACAAAGTTTAATATCTTAAAAAGTGAATTCTTTCACTCAAAATAAAAAGTAAAAATATGGCAGAAAAACTAAAATTAGATAGAAGAGAATTTATCCAAAAATCCACTTTAGGAATTTTGGGTTTATTAACAGCATCAGGAGTGGCACTAGCCCCACATTTAAATGCTCATGAAAGTAGATTAAGACCTCCTGGAGCACAAAATGAAAAGGACTTTTTATCTTTGTGTATTAAGTGTGGGCAATGTGCCCAAGTTTGTCCTTATCATAGTATTGAATTAGCTGATATATTCAAAGGTCATGGAATTGGAACACCATATATTGACTCATTACAAAGAGCTTGTTATTTATGTACAGCACTTCCATGTGTACTAGCATGTCCAACAGATGCACTAAGTCACGATACAGAAAAACCAGAAGATGTAAAAATGGGTATTGCAGTATTTAAATTCTCAAACAAATGTATTGGGGTTAGTACTGAAGAAGTAACAAGAAAAGATATAGACAGGATTTATACTCATCCACATACTAATAAACTAGAAAATGAAGTATTAGAAAAACTAGAGGAGTATGAAGATAAGCAGTGTACAATTTGTGCAGATATGTGTCCTTATCCAAACTCTATATTAGCTATTGAAATGGTTGATGATAACTCAAACAATGGTAAAAAACCAAAAATAAACTCTTCATGTGTTGGCTGTGGTGTTTGTGCTGAATTATGCCCCTCTGCTGCTATTGTAATTGAGCCAAGACTTTCATACGAAGATTATTATAAAAAAGGGAAAAGAAACAATTAAGATTTGATTAGTATCATTGTTTTTATAAAAATATAAAGGCACTATATATGAACTTTCCAGAGTTAATACACGGAAAACTAATAAAAAGATACAAACGTTTTTTAGCAGATATTATTTTAGATGACGGACAAGAAATTACAGCACATGTTCCAAATACAGGTGCAATGACTTCTTGTATTGAAGAGAATTGTTCAGTTTGGGTGAGTTTTCATGATAACCCAAAAAGAAAACTAAAATACACGCTAGAGCTAACACAAATGAACGAGCAACTTATTTGTACAAACACAGGAGTAGCTAATAAAATAGCTATAGAAGCTGTTAAAAATGAAAATATAAAAGAACTTCAAGGTTATAAAAATATAAAACCTGAACAAAAATACGGTCAAAATAGTCGAATTGATATTCTATTATCAAATGATGAAGATGAAAAGAAGTGTTATGTTGAAGTTAAAAGTGTAAGTTTAAGAATTGAAGATGAACTTGCTTTTCCAGACTCAGTGACAGAGAGAGGAACTAAACATTTAGAAGAGCTAATGAATATTGTTCAAGAAGGGCATAGAGCCGTAATGCTGTATGTAATACAAAGAACAGATAATGCAAAATTTAGAATTGCCAATGAAATTGATCCTAAATATTATGAAACATTTAAAAAAGCCATAGAAAATGGTGTTGAGATTTTAGTATATCAATCAGATATTACTCTAGAAAATATATTAATAAAAAAGAGTCATAAATTTAAGTTATAACTTAAGCTAATGATATTCATTATTATAAGTTTTTTTTATTAATATTAGAAAAAGATAAATAAGATATAATTATAATATTAAAATTAAAGGAACTTATAATGAATAAATATGATAAATTTAGAGCTTTTTGTAGACCTTTTAGAATTGTTTTAGGATTAGTATTAATTGCAGTTGGATTTTTCTTAAGTAATCCATGGTTTTATTTAGGTGTAATACCATTAATTGCAGGACTTGCAGACTTTTGTCCTTTATGTATGATTACAAAAAAGTGTACAGTAAAAGAAAAGAGTTAGATATTATGATCTCATTTACATAAAATAAATGAGATCTTTTTTATTTAGTTTAATTCAACTCCACATTTCTCACAGTTAGTTCTAAACCAACCACGTCCTGGAAACTTTCCACACTTAGGACATTTCCATAAAAAGAAAACAAAACCTAAATATATAATAAATCCAGCAATTGAAGCATTTAACCAAGTATCTTTAGTTATACCAAACATTTCATCTAGTTCTTTCACAGTTATTACAATACTTGGAGTTAATAGTATAAAAAATAATGCAGCAGTAATCTTCGCATTTCTAATTACTATTGCAAATTGTTTTTTTATATCGTCATTTTTCATTTATATCCCTTCTCTAAAGTGGATAATTTTATCTATTTTAAATTTTTTTGTCAAAATAAAATAAAATAATGTTAATATTAATAAAATATATATATTGAAGGTTTTATTTTAATGTTAATGTTAACTTATTTTCTAATCGCCGTTGGGGTCTCTTTTCTTTGTTCTATACTTGAAGCAGTTTTATTATCTATTACTTCTGCTCATATTGAAATAACAAAAAATAAAAATGAATCCCTTGGGGTTTTAATGCAAAAACAAAAAGAGAACATTGATTTCTCAATTGCTTCTATTTTAACTCTAAATACTTTTGCACATACTCTTGGAGCTGCAGGTGTAGGAGCAGAAGCCGTTAAAATATTTGGAGAAGAGTATATGTTTTATATCTCTGCTATTTTAACAATGCTTATTTTAGTATTCTCAGAAATCATTCCAAAAACTCTTGGAGCATATTACTGGCAATCTTTGAGTGGTGTATGTACAAGAACTATTAAATTCTTAGTATTTGTTACCTACCCTCTTTTAATTGTAATGAATAGAATTACAAAATTAATTACACCAAAAGAGAAAAGAAGCACAATTACAAAAGAAGAAATTACAGCAGCAGCTACAATAGCACAAGAAAGTGGAGTGATTAAAAATAAAGATAGTGATATTATTGAAAATTTACTAAACCTTGAAGATATAAGAGTAAAAGATATTCATACTCCAAGAAGTGTAATGGTATGTTTTAGTAAAGATGAATTATTAGATAGCTTTGAAGATATAAATAAAAAACTAAACTACGACAAACTAAAAGAGTACTCAAGAATTCCTATTTATGATGATAATATTGATAATATTGTAGGGCTTATCTTTTCAAAAGAGTATTTCCATGAATATATTTGTAATAAACATAAAAATAAAGAAGAAATTATAAAACCAATATTTAAAGTAAATGAGAATATTCCTATCTCTAAATTATTAGATATTTTTCTTTCAAGAAAAGAGCAACTATTTATTGTAGAAGATAATTATGGACAAACAGAAGGTGTTGTAACACTTGAAGATGCAATAGAAACACTTTTAGGAATAGAGATAGTTGATGAACATGATAAAAATATAGATATGAGAGAACTTGCTAAAACTAGAATGAAACTTGTAAGAAACAAACTACTAAAAAAAGTATAAAACTCTTTTTTCACTTTCCATAATAGCTTTTAAAACATAAAAGCTATTATTATCTAACCTAAAAATAATATATTAATTACATTAAATTGTAAAAATTACAATAATTCTCTAACTTTTCCTAAGATATTGACACTTTTTTTACATTCTTAGTAAAATTTATAAATTTATATTAATTCCTTCAGCTACCAAAATATCACATACAATTAATGATATTCATACTCAATATGAAAGCCTATTCACCACTATGCTATGTTAATGCTATGCTTGAAGCTTACAATTACATTAACTAATATATTAGTATACCAGTAAGACGAAAAGGAATTTACTATGCCAGTTAGTAAAAAAGAACAAGTATATAAAGATTTACAAGAAAAGATTATTACACAAGAATTAGCTTGTGGAACAAGATTAAACGAAAAAGAATTAATGGATGAGTATGGTATTGGAAGAACTCCTTTACGTGATATTCTTATGAAATTAAAGATTGAATGTTTAATAGAGACTATCCCTCAGTCGGGTACTTTCGTAAAAGAGTTAGATAAGACAGAAATTCGAGAAACTCTTGAAATGAGAATACCATTAGAAGTGCTAGCAGCTAGTTTTATTCCTTTTCGTATTACTAAAGAGCAACTAGATGAAATTCATTATAGATTGTTCAATGTAAGACGAAATCTTGATAAGTTGACAATAACTGAGTTTAAAAATGAGACAGATAAGGTACACAACCTTTATTATGAATCAGTTGGAAATAAGAAGTTAGCGGAAAACTTAAAACAGTTACATAATATCTCTGCGAGAGCTTGGTTCTCTAAGGGATATAAAATGAGAGCTACTCTTGACACTCTTGATGACTGGCAAAAAAGAATTGAGATGGTTGAGAATAAAGAGATTGAGAAACTACAAGAAGAAGTTAGAGAGCATGTAATTAATTTTGCAAACTCTTTAGGTTTAGAAGACATGTTGTATTAATTATATTAGGAAAAGAAAAAGGATAGAAATGAAAACTAAAGGTGGAAAGAATATTTATGGTGCAAGTGTAGGAATGCTTATGCTTGAAACAAAATTTCCAAGAATCCCTGGTGATATTGGAAATGCAAACACATGGCCATTTCACATGCATTTTGAACCAGTTACAGGTTCTAGTGTTAATAAAGTTGTTAGATTTAAAGCTGAAGGTACATTAGATGAATTCATCAAGATGGGTAAAAGATTAATCGCAAAAGGTGTAGATGCAATTGCAACTAACTGTGGTTTCTTAATTATTTTTCAAGAAGAATTAACTGAAGCACTTGGTGTTCCAGTATTTTCATCAGCATTAATTCAACACAATTTAATTCAGCAAACATTACCAAAAAGTAAAGTTCCTGGAATTTTAACTTTCTCTAAAGAGAGTTTAACTTCTGAGTACTTAGAAGCTGCAAATATTCCACTTGATACACCAGTTGTAGGAATGGAAAACATTGGAGCAAAAGAGTTCTATACAGGAATCTTAGAAGATTTAGATGAAATGGATTTTGATCTTTGTAGAGAAGAGATGATTGAAGCTGCATTAAAATTACAAAGAGAAAACCCAAATGTAGGTGCAATTTTATGTGAGTGTACGAATATGCCTCCATATGCAGAAGATATTTATAAAGCAACTGGATTACCAGTTTACAATATTTATACAGGTGTTACATGGTTCCAACAATCGGTTCAACCAAGAAGATTTGATATAAAAGATTTTTAGTAGATTAAGAGTTTAAAGTGAGTTTATACTAGGCATTATCCCTATGCGGCAACATAGAGATAATAATTTTCACAAATTTGTTATTCGATAATAAATTTAAATTATTAAGGAAAAAAGTTATGAAAAAGTTTAATTGTATAGTAGCAGGTATTTGTTTAAGTGCTTCTTTAGCGTCAGCAGAAACTATTGAGTGGTCAGCAGGTTCATTAGGTGGTGGTTGGTACACAATGTCAGCAGGTATTGCTAAAATCATTACTAGTGAAAACCCAGATATTAAGATCAAAGTAGTTCCAGGTGGAGGTACAGCAAACCCATCTAAAATTCAAAAAAACAGAAGTCAAATTGCAATGGGACTTGATACAGTATCTTACCTAGCAGTAAATGCAAAAGGTATGTACGGTAAAAAACATGACAAAGTTTCTTTAATCGGACAAGGATTATCTGATCAAATCTTACATGTAGTTAGATCAAAAGATGCAAAATATACAAATATTGCAGATTTATTAACTAAAGGTGAAGATAAGAGAATTGCAATTAATAAAGTTGGTTCATCTGATGAATTAGTATTTAGATGGATTATGGAATATTATAATACTTCTTATGCTGACTTAAAGAAAAGAGGATTCAAAGTTGTTCATGGTTCTTACTCAGAAGTTGCTAGTCAATTTAAAGATGGTTTAGTTGAATATGCAGTTGTAAAACTTGGTGTTCCAGGTGCTGCTGTTATTGATATGCTTTTAAGTAGAGATGGTGAAGTTACTACATTACCAGCTGATTTAATGTCTAGTTTAAAGAAAAACTGGGGTTATAACTCAGGTACTATTAAAAAAGATACATATAAAGGTCAAACTTCAGACGCAGTAACAGGAAATATGTCAACAGCATTAATTGCAAGTACAGATCTTTCTGTTAACACTGTATATAAAATTACTAAAGCTATTTGTGAAAATGAAGATAAATTAGAAAGTATTCACTCAAGTATGAAATTCTTCTCTTGTAAAACAGCAACTGTAGATGCTTCTATTCCAGTTCATCCAGGTGCAGCTAAATACTACAAAGAAATGGGTTATATTAAATAATAACTATTTACTACAAATTTGTTTTAGACTTTTGATTTCAAAAGTCTAAAACCTTACAAAAGAATAAAACATATAAAAATATTTTTCTAACTTTTTTTATATGTTTTCATTAGGAGAAATTATGATTGAGAATATGAAGAAAATACATGTTGGCGTATTTATTGCAGTATTTGCACTATTAGCCAGTATCTTTCATTTATATACAGGAAGTATAGGTTTTTTTGAACCTAGAGAACAACGTTCGCTTCACTTGTTTTTATTATTACCATTAATATTTTTAATGAAACCTGGATTCTTAGTAAATTCAGCAAGAAGAGAGAGTGCAAAACCAGGAATAGTTGATTATGCACTAGCTATATTAATAGCAGTTCCTGCTTTATACTCTTATTTTGAAGCCTTTAGAATCAATATGAGATTAGAAGATGTTACAGAGGTTTTAGATACTGAATTATGGCTTGGTGGAATTATGATTGTATTAATTCTAGAAGCTATTAGAAGAGGTGTTTCTGTAGTTATGTTCGGACTTGTATTAATTGGATTTATCTATTTATTTACAACAGAATATATGCCAGGAATTTTCCACTTTAGAGATTTACCTTTAAGTGAAATTATTGAAGCAATGTATTTATCAAATGGTAATGGTATCTTTGGAACTATTACAGGTATTTCAGCAACATTAATTGCTATTTTCTTAATCTTTGGTTCAATGATTGAAGGAAGTGGAACTGGACGATTATTTATTAATCTTGGTAAAAAAGTTGCAGGAAGATATACAGGAGGACCAGCAAAAATCGCAGTATTAACATCTGCATTATTTGGTTCAATGTCTGGGTCATCTTCATCAAATGTATTTACAACTGGATCTTTTACAATTCCAATGATGAAAAAAAGAGGATATAAAGCTTCTTTTGCTGGTGGTGTTGAAACAGCAGCTTCTGTTGGTGGACAAAGTGCACCTCCTATTATGGGTGCAGGTGCATTTGTAATGGCAGAAATTACTGGTGTTCCATATACAGATATTATTGTTGCAGCAGTTATTGGTTCATTATGTTATTTCGTAATGATATTCGTAACAGTTCACTTTGAAGCTAGAAAAATGGGTCTTAAAGGTATTGATCCAAAAGAGTTACCAACATGGTCTGATGTTTTAAAAGATATACATCTATTAATTCCTATATTCTTGTTGATTACACTGTTATTATTAAGATTCTCGCCAACTTATGCAGCGTTAATCTCAATTGCAGCAACTTTCTTTACTTCATGGTTAAGAAAACATACAAGAATTGGTTTCAAAAAAGCATTAGAGATTCTAATAAATGCAGGTAGAAATACTGTATTAATTGCAATTGCTTGTGTTGGGGCTAATATGTTAGTTCTTATTTTAACAAAAACAGGTCTTATTGTATCTATTGGTGCAGTTGTTACTTCTATTGTTGGAGATAACTTATTCTTAGGTGGATTATTATTAGCACTTATGACATTAGTTCTTGGAATGGGTATTCCTACTACTCCTGCATATATTGTTGTTGCAGCTGTTGGTGTTCCAACACTAGTAGGTAACTTTGATGTTCCAATGTTAGCAGCCCACTTCTTTGTATTCTATTTTGCAATTTTAGCAGATGCTACACCGCCTGTGTCCATAGCCGCCT
>AYRE01000085.1_pt1 | contig 11637 bp, 10 predicted proteins | sample 183791 | NCBI WGS metagenome assembly AYRE01 (sample SAMN02391470, study PRJNA226580) | bioreactor metagenome | isolation source: day 6 sample from continuous culture bioreactor with low C:N ratio... | place: Germany: Bremen | reverse complement strand
GAGTACTGTTATTTAACGGAAAACGTTCGGTGGCCTTCACTTTATGAAAACATTGTTTTCATCAAGGACTAGAAATCTTTGATTTCTTTATTTTAATCAATGTGATTAAACCAATTCTAATTAACAAATTTCAAATTGTGAAAATTATTCTATTTACAAACAAAATACTTTATCTCGAAATAATATTTATATTTTAATCAAATTTATTACTTGATTATTTTTTTAAAAAAATAAAATTTTAAAATAAACAAAATTATTTTTTATAACTATTAATTAAAATTTCAGCAACCTCATCTCTTGAAAATTCTTTTGGTGGTTTAATAGAACAACTTAACATTTCTCGAACTTTTGTTCCACTCAAATGTAATAAATTTTCTCCAGTATGTGGGCAAGTTTTACTTGTTGCCACATTTTTACAAACTTTACAATAAAATGCATGTTCAAAAAATATAGGTTTAATCTCTAACTCATCAATATATTCTCTAACTAACTCTTGAGCTTGATAAGTCCCATAATAATCTCCAACTCCTGCGTGATCACGTCCAATAATCATATGTGAACATCCATAATTTTGTCTAATAATTAAATGTAATATCGCTTCTTTAGGTCCAGCATATCTCATAGCATTAGATAAAGTTGATAAAAATGTATTATCTGTTTTAAAATAATTATCAATTAAAACTTTATAACAATCCATTCTAACATCTTCTTTAATATCATCAGATTTTGTAGTTCCAATTAATGGATGAATTAAACAAGCATCATAAGGTTCCATCGCAGTTTTAATAATATATTCATGGGCTCTATGAATCGGATTTCTAGTTTGAAAAGCAACTACAGTATCAACTCCACTTTCAATAAATTTATCTCTAACTTGTTTTGGACTTAATTGGTATTTACAATCAACTGAATTAATAATTAACTTTTCAAAAATAAAAATATCTCCACTAACAAAATTTCCACTATAACTTTTAACAACCTTAACTCCTGGATGATTTAAATCATTTGTTCCAAAAATATGTTCACATAAATAATCTAAATCTAATTCAAAATTTTCATCAATTTTAACTAATCCAATAACTTTTTCATCTTCATTAATTAATTTCACATACTCTCCAACTTTAAAATTTTGAGACTTTAAAACTGGTAAAAATACTGGAATTGCCCAAATTAAATTATTATTTAACTTTAAATTTTCACAAACATTTTCAATTTCAGATTTATTCATAAATCCTTTTAATGGTGAAAATCCTCCATTTGCAATCATTTCACAATCACATAATATTGATGAATTAATTTTTATAGAATTTAAATTTTCAAATTCTAAATCAAATTCAGATTTATCGAAATATCTATTAATTAATTCGCCTCCATGTGGTTTAATCATTTTATAATAAACCTCCTTTTTTCAAATAATCTAAAATTAAATCAACACTTTCATTAATTGTTAATTCATCTGTTTTAATTTCAATCTCTGGATTTTCTGGAACTTGATACTCTGAATCAATTCCTGTAAATTTTTTAATTTCTCCACTTCGTGCTTTTTTATACAATCCTTTAACATCTCTAATTTCACATTCTTTAAGAGGACAATTAACAAATACCTCAATAAACTTATCTTCATCAACTAAACTTCTAGCAAACTCTCGCTCAGTTCTAAATGGTGAAATAAAAGAACAAATAGTAATCTGACCAGAATCTACAAATAACTTTGCAACCTCAGAAATTCTTCTAATATTTTCAACTCTACATTCATCAGAAAAACCTAAATCAGAACATAAACCTTTTCTAACATTATCTCCATCCAAAATAAAATTATTTTTATTTAACTCATCTAATTTTAATTTTAAATTTTCACCTAATGTAGATTTTCCACTACCAGATAATCCTGTAAACCAAATAATAAACTCACTCATTTTTTATTTCCTCCAATCTCACTATAATTAAAATGTTTCATTCTATAAATCCACTGTCTCTTCCCATAATTAGACTTATACTTTGAATTTTTTTCAGATTGGATCTCTGGATGATAAAACTCCCAAACAATCTGTTTAGTTTTATAATCAACTTCAAAACATCTCCCATTTTCACTTTGAGTAATTAAAATATTTCCATTTTCTAACTTTTGACAAAGACCTTGTGATAAAGTAAAAAATTTATTTTTCCCATCTTCACATTTATACTCCCACTCAATTTTATTTGTAATTGGATTTAATTCAATAACTCGACTTAAACCTCTATATCTTCCATTATCAAAAATTAAAATATTTCCATTCTCTAAAAATGTAGGTGTATGTTGCCCTTGAATTTCATCCTTAATTTGTTTTTGAGTTCTACTCCATACAACTTTTTTAGTATCTTTATCTAAAATAAAAATCATACTTCCATGCCTACAAGAAATTAACCAATTTCCTTTTTGAAAACGAACATCAGAACTATTTTTATTTTCACAAATAATATTTAATGAATTTAAATGATAATAACAATAGTGTCCTCCCCAAGGACTTTCTCTTTTTCTTTTAGCAAAATCAATAAATGGTAACAATTTAATTTTAGGAAAATCTAACTCCAACATCCCATGATACTTTTTAAAATCCTTTAAATTTTCATACATTGAAAATCTTGATACCTCTTTTCCATCTTGTGAATATTCAACAATTACATCAAAATCTACATCTCTACCTTTATACATTTTAGTTTCACGAATAAATGTAAAAATAGTATTATTTTCAGAAATAAATAACTCGTGATGAATCGGTTCATCTTTAACCCAAACAGAACTTCCATCTAAATTAAATTTCCCCCAACTCTTTTCCTCATAACCTTTTTGAGCATAATAAAATCCATTATTTAATACTCCTAGGTATCCATACTCAAAATTATATTTTTCATCTCCAGTTATTGAATCAATAAATTTTCCTTGATAATTTCGTAACCCTGCTTGAACTTTTAACATATTAAATACTTTAACACCACTTATATTTTTATCAAATAACTTTTCATTATCAACTTTTTTATCATCTGGTTTATCGACCAAATCCATAACATTTTTCCAAAATGAATTTGACATTTTACTTATCTTCCTCTAATAATTTATCGATAAATTCCTTATCATATCTTGTCATTCTATAAATTTCATTATGGATTTCTTGTCCTCCATTTTCTTCTAAAACTTTCATATCTGGATTATAAAATTCCCAAACAACTTCCAAATCAGAATTAATCTCAAAAACTCTTCCATCCTCACTCTCTGTAATTAAAATATTTCCATTAGGTAAATCTTGAAAAAATCCTTGTGAATAAGTAAAAAAATCATCAAATTTAATCTCTGATACAACTTCCATACTAACAGGATTTATTTCAACAATTCTACTCCAACCTCTATATCTCCCATTGTCAAAAATTCTAACATTTCCATTTTCTGACATTTTCGCTAAATGTTGCCCTTCTAAATTATCTTTAATTTGATCATAAATTCCACTCCATAAAACTTTCTTTGTATCCTTATCTAAAATAAAAGTCATACTTCCATGCCTAAAACTCACAATCCAATTTCCTGGCTTAAATGCAGGATGAAAACTTTTCATTGAATTATCTGGGACAACTGAAAAAGCATTCATATGATAATAATCATATTCAGCACCCCAAATACTTGTATTCTTTTTATGGTCTTCAGGTAAAATTATACTCTTAGGTTTATCCAACTCTAATTCTCTATGAAAAGTTTTAATCTCAACTAAATTTTCATAAGTTGACCACTTTCCTAAAAACTCTCCATCTTTATCAAACTCTAATAAAACATCAAACTCAACATTTCTTCCATTATATACTTCTGCCTTTTTAGACATTACAATAACTGTCTCTGTTGGAGTTAAATAAATTTCATGATGAATTGGAATTTCCTTAATCCAAACAGGAGTTCCATTAAAATAAAATTTTCCAAACTCAAGAGCTTCATAACCTTTTTGAGCATAATAAAATCCATCCTCATCTAAAATACTTAAATAATTATATGACCAATTCTTAACTTGATTTCCATTCATATCAATTAAAATTCCATTATATAAATTATAACCATCATAAATACTATCTACTGCAATAATATTTCCACCAATTCTAGCTTTATTATAATTAGGTAAATTAAACTCTTTTTCATAACCATTAAAAAATAAAAAAAAACTTGAAATTCCTAATAATAAAACAAAACTTGGCAAAACAAAATACTTATATTTTTTACAAAAAAACCAAACCTTATACTTAAAAAATCTAATCACAATTGCAAAAATTAATGTAACCATTCCAACTAACCAAGACCAAAGCGAAGAAATTAAATACCCTCCAGTCCCTGGATCAATATACCCAAAAATATTCGGAATTAAAAAAATAAAACTCAAAACTAATAAAACTTTTTTCATAACAATAATATACATTTAATATTATATAAATATATCTTATACCTTAATATTATTAATTTTTAAAATATATGTAAATGGTGAAAATGCTCACCTAATATTTAAATATTTAAACTCTCAAGTTATGGTGATTTGTAAAACCTCAATTAAATGGAACTTTACAAAATTCTTAATTGATAAAAAATATTATAACTAATTATCTTATTTTTTTTCAAACACTTTAAACCGCTTATAATTCTCTTTTATAATTACATTAATTTTATCAGGCATACTTTCCTCAACAATAATAAACTTAAAAATATCCTTTTTAATCTCATCAGCAAAATAATCAGATAAATTATTATCATAAGAATTAGACATTTCATCATCCATAGGGTCTCTATTATATTTATTTACATAACTTTCTAAATACTCATCTAAAAATACAGCTCCAGACTTATTAGTTTGATTATCATAATAAGTTTTAGCAGACTTATACTTTTCAAAAATATCTTTAGGAATCTTATCTAAAACATTCTTATTTGAAAATAAAATATTATATGTCATTATAACTCTAAACTATTCTTAATTCTTTAAATAAATTTACACTAAATTATAGGCGTAAATAATAAATACAATTTTTACTTCGTAAAAATAAACTTTACAAGCTCCACTCTGTCGCTAAAGTATCTTTAGCTATTGACTATAATGTATAGCTAACGCATTGCTACGCAAAATTAGAAAAAAAATAACTCAAAACTATAAAAAATAAAAATAGAAATTTTTAACTTTGTTAAAAATTAAAATTCTTTAACAACTTCTGCCAAAACCTTATTCACAGTTTGCGGCTTTGCTGTTCCCTTAGTTTCTCTCATAACAACACCAACAATAAAATTTAATGATTTTGTATTACCAGACTTATGATCTTCAACAGCCTTTGGATTATCAGATAGAGCTTTTCTAACTAAATCTTCAATTAAAGAATCATCTTGAACTTGAATTAAATTATTATCATTAATATATTTTTCAACATCAAACTTTTTAGCATATAATTTTTCAAGTGTTTTTTGAGCAGTAGTATATGCAATCTTATCACTTCCAAGCAAGTCAATTAACTTAGTAATCTCTTCTTTAATATCCTTTTTCTCTAAATCTGAAAAATCTTCTTTTGCATAATTTAATACTCTAGGTATCTCACGACGTAAAAATAATCCAACTTCTCTTGGATTTAATTTCTTATCTAATGCATGTTCAAAAATTTCAGTTAAATATAATTCAGAAACCAAAACTTCAATATCTTCAGCCTTCAAATCAAACTTAGAATACTTTTCACGCTTAGCTGATGGCAATTCAGGGATAGTAGCTCTAATTTCTTCAATCATCTCATCAGAAACAACTAAATTAGGTAAATCAGGTTCAGGAGTAAATCTATAATCTTGAGCATTCTCCTTAGAACGCATAAACTGAGTTTCATCTAACTCATCATTATACCTACGAGTCTCCTGTAAAACAGGTTTCCCCTCGCTACATAACTCTCTTTGCCGAATAATCTCAGCATCAGCCGCTGCCACAATATTAGTTAAAGAATTAACATTCTTAATCTCAACACGAGAAAAATCAGACTCCTTCACAGAAACATTCACATCAGACTTAATACCATACTCAACATTAATACAATCTAAATACTTCAAAACTAAAATAAATTCCTTCAACCAATCTCTTAACTCAGAAGTTGACCTAAAATCAGGTGCAGTCACAAACTCAGCAAGCGGAAATCCAGACCGATTATAATCTAACTCTCCAGTAACTGGATCCCAAGCTGCAGGATTCTCCTCAAGATGATTCCCCTCAATTCGAATTCCCATAAACTCTCCACCAACAGTAGTAGTCTTAGTTCCAGAACCTGAACAAGTTCTTTGAAAACCTGTCGGCATATCTGGCCAAGTATAATGCTTTCTTTGAAAATTTGTATGTTTAGTAGCGCTAGCGCCAACAGCTAAACCAATCTTAATAACTTTAGCAAGTGCAGCCTTATTAGTAAGCATAGGTTTTGACCCAGGTTGCCCAGTACATCTTGGACAAATGTGAGAATTAACTTCTGATTCCTTAGTTGGAACCTTACAATCACAGAATAATTTTTCCTTAGTGTTTAAATGAACATGAATTTCTAATCCAATCATAACATCTCTATCTTTATCAATATCTTGACTCATAAAAAAATCAATCAAATGACATTTATATACTTTATTAATTTTATAACTCAAAAATCTAAATTAATCAAAAAAACAATTCACTAAAACAAATCAAAAAACAAATCTCAAAAACAAATTATTAATTACATTTAAAATTATAATAAAAAACAACAATTTATAATTCTTCATAAACTATATTTAATATTGATATCTAAATATCTATTTTATTAGGGCTTACAAATTATTAAGATTTCTTAATATTTCTTGATATAAAATTAGTTACTAACTTTAGATAAATTTTGAGTTGAAGTATCCAATCGCACAAAATTCAACCAAAAACAACTTATGGGAATAAATTAAAAAATGAATAAATTAAAAATAATCACAATTGGAAAATTAAAAAATCAATCTTTGAAATATGAAATTGAAGATTTAAAAAAAAGAATTTCAAAATTAGAAATTATTGAATTAAAAGAAATAAAACAAAGTAATGAAAATCTTCTAAAAAAGAAAGAATATGAATTAATTAAACCATACATCCAAGGTCAGGAACAAAATACTTTTCTTCTTTGCGAATACGGAAAACAATATACAACATTTGAATTTAATGATGAACTAAAAAAATTAAGTCAAAATAATAATGGACAAACAATTCAATTTGTAATATGTGGAGCTTTTGGACCTGATGAACAACTAAAAATTCAATTAACTAAAAAATTATCTTTAAGTAAAATGATTTTTACACACGAACAAGCACTTTATATGTTAGTAGAACAAATTTACAGACATTATTGTTTTGATAAAAATATTCCTTATACAAAATAAATATTTCATATAAATATTTATGCCATCAACCATAGGTTGGCGCGCATATCAATTTTAAATCAATTGGATTTAAAATGACTTACGAAATAAAAATTATATTTTATTTTATCTTATCTTGTTAATAAAAACAAGACTTTTTAAATTTAGATTAATCTAAATTATTTAGATGATTAAAAAATTAAATAATATCAAAAATAACAATCTTAATAAAATTAAAAATAAAAATTTTGAAACTTTTTCAGAAAAGGAATTAGAAAAACAAATTTTAATTCAAGCAAAAAATGAAATTACTGAATATCACATCTATAAAGTTTTAGCTGAAAAAACTAAAGATAAGGAAAATAAAAAAATCTTAAATGATATCGCAAAAGATGAATTAAAACATTATAATATTTGGGCAAAAATTTTAGGAAAACAAATTAAACCAGATAAATTAAAAATTTCATTATATACAAAATTTGCATCTATTTTAGGTTTAACTTTTACACTAAGATTGATGGAATCTGGAGAAGTTGATGCTCAAGAGTTTTACGAAAGAGCTTCAAAAGTATATCCTCAAGCAACTGAAATTTCATATGATGAAGAAAAACACGAACATATGTTAATTGCAATTTTAAATGATGAAAAATTATCTTACGCAGGATCAGTAGTTTTAGGATTAAATGATGCACTTGTAGAATTAACTGGAACTCTAGCTGGATTAAGTTTAGCATTTGCTAATTCAAATGTAGTTGGAATTACTGGATTAATTATGGGGGTTGCAGCATCTCTATCTATGGCGGCGAGTGAATACTTATCTTCACAAGAAGATGAGGAAGATGGAGTAGTTGCTGAAAAATCAGCTCTAAAATCAGCAATGTATACTGGAATTGCTTATGTAATCACAGTAGCATTTTTAGTAGCACCATATTTTATTTTTACAAATATTTTATATTCAGTTTCAGCAATGTTAGTTATGACTGTTTTAATTATTTTAAGTTATACAAGTTATATTGCTATTGCGAAAAATGTTTCTTTCAAAAAGAAATTTTTCACAATGGCAATCATCTCTCTTGGAGTTGCAGCAATTAGTTTTGGGGTTGGTTTTTTAGTTAAAAAGTATATTGGAATAGATATTTAAATATAATTTAACTTTTATTTTTAGTTTTATAATCTATATTTTTACTTATTTTTTAATTTTACCATATTTTTTAATCTTATTTTTAAATTTGATATTACAAAATTATCTTTAATTATATATTTATCAATAATTTTAATTTAAATTAACCTTTACAAGATATTTTTAATTATTAATATAATATTAATATTAACTAAAACTATTTTTTAATATTTAAATTATATTAAATTTAAATTTTATACTTTAAATTAATCTTAAAACATCAAAATAAATTCATATAATTTAATTAACCTAATCATACTTTATGTAGTTACAAAACTATATAAAATAAAAAGTTCGTATAATAAATATACTATTAATTAAACCTATTAATAATAAATAACCACAAAATGAATCAAATACAAGCAATAAAAAAAATAGAAATCGAAGTAAGACTAAGAGGATTTTCAAAATTAACCTCAAAAATGTATTTATTATACAATCAACAATTCTTTTCAAAATATAATTTACAACCAGTTCAAGTAACTGAAGATGATATTAAATTATATCTTGCCGATAAAATGGATCAAGGATTATCTACAAAATCAATTGCATTAATTAAATCTGCGTTATTATTTTTTTATAATGATATTTTAGGTAAAAAAATTGAAATTAAAACTCCTAAAATACAAAGAAATACTCCTCAAGTTTTAACAAAAGAAGAAATAAAAAGATTATTTAGCGTTGTAAAAAATCCAAAACATAAATTGATGTTTCAATTATATTATGGTTCTGGATTACGTCTGAGCGAAGCTCTAACATTAAGAGTAAAAGATTTAGATTTTAATGAACATGTAATTTGGATTAGAAATGGTAAAGGTGGAAAAGATAGAATGACTATTATGTCAAAAAAAATGTCTGAAAAATTAAATGAGTGGGTTAAAAAATTAAATTTACAAAAAGATAATTTTATATTTACAAATCCTCAAGGTGATCCAATGTCTGGAAGAAGTATTCAAAAAGTAATTGAAAAAGCAAAAATTGAATCCAATATGACAAAAGATGTCCACATTCACACACTCCGTCACAGTTTCGCAACCCATCTTTTAGAAGCGGGAGTTGACATTAGATATATTCAAGTTTTACTAGGACATTCTTCACTAGAAACAACACAAATTTATACTAGTGTAAGTAACAATGAACTAAAGAAAATTCATAGTCCGCTTGAATAATTTTTTTGCTCAATCTTTTTTACAATTTTTAGGCGAAAACTGAGAAACCCTCAAGATGGGTTTCGACGTGTGCCGTTTAAAAAATTGTTGAAAAAAGGTTGAATGAACTAAAGAAAATTCACAGTCCTTTAGAATAGAGGTATCAAAAAAATACAAAATATTTTTTTTAATCTGTTCTTAACGCTACGCTAAACAAATTAAAAAACAATATTTATAATTAATCTCACTATTAGAAAATCCAAGATTTTCTATGTGACATAAATAGAATTTTTAAAAAAACATTTCTCCGCTACGCTCCAAAATCAATTTTTAAAAATATATTTTAAAACCGCTCAAATAAAATATTTTCATATCTAATTTCATATTCGAAAATCGAAAATTAGAAGAAAATAAAATAAAAAATTTGAAATTACAACAAACCTTTATATATTAAAAATTAATATTTTAATTATGGACTTATCAAAATTTGGAGTTGAAGTAAAAGAAAAAAAAACTGTCTTCGCCGTAGATGATAAAAATTTAGAATTAGATATTAATGAAATTAAATCTGGATTAAAAATAGATGATTCAGACAAATTCCTTCCTTGGTTTTTAAAATACCAACTTAAATCTTTTGATGATATGATTGTAACTAGTGAAATTCAAAAAATTTTAGATTTTATTGAAAATTTCAAACCTGGAAAAGCTCTTCTTTTAGCTGGACAAGCAGGATCTGGAAAAACAACAACAATTAATCTTTTAGCTGAAAAATTTAATTATGAAATTTTTGAATTAAATGCTTCAGACGCTAGAAATAAAAAATCAATTGAAGAATCAGTTGGAGATGTAATGAAACAAAGATCATTATTTGGACAAGAAAAATTAATTTTAATTGATGAAGCTGATGGAGTATCTGGAACAAAAGATAGGGGTGGTTTAGCAACAATTTCTAAATTAATTAAATCTTCAAAATATCCAATGTGTTTCACAGCAAATGATGTTGATTCAGATAAAATTAAAGCACTAAAAAAATTATCAATTTACATTGATTTTGAAAATCATTCTCATGAACTTTTAAAACAAATTGCGTTAAGAATTTTCAAATCAGAACAAATTAAATTTGACGAAGATAAATTAAACGATTTTATTGAAGAACGGGCAACATTTGATATCCGTGGGTTCATAAATGATTTACAAGCATCAGTTTTTAATTCAGAATTTGAAGTTGAAAATAACTTAGAAGTTCGTGATTATAAAAAGAAAATTGAAAATTTATTAAATAAAATATTTTATTCATATCCAGAAGATGCTTACTTTTCAGGATTTAATACAGATATTAATCTTGATGAATTAATGTTATATGTAGAAGAAAATATTCCAAAAGTTTATGGTCAAAAAGGAATAATTCAAGCATTTAATGAATTATCAAAAGCAGATATTTACAAAGGTAGAATTATGAAATGGCAATACTGGAGATATTTAGCTTATGTAAATTTTTATTTAACATATGGAACATCAAATGCTAAAGATACTCCTAAAAAAGTTAAAAAATATGACAGAAATTCAAGAATTTTAAAAAAATGGATTTATAATAATAAAATGAATGCTTTAGGTGTTAGAACTAAAATTCAAAAATCCAAAGATGAACCTCAAAAATTTATTGAAAAATTATCTAAAGTTTATGGAAGAAGTGCTAATCGAACAAGAAAAGAAGATATCAAATATTTTTCAATTATTTATAATAATAATGCTGAATTCAAAAAAGCCTTTGATGAAAATGAAAAATTAGCAATCGACGATTCAGTTAGAAAATCTTTACAAGATGTTCTCTAAACTAAAATAATTTAAATATATTTTATTTTTATATATTCTTATTTTATTTTTATATATTTTTATTTTCTTTAATTAATTATTTTGTCCAA
>AYRE01000083.1_pt1 | contig 11837 bp, 11 predicted proteins | sample 183791 | NCBI WGS metagenome assembly AYRE01 (sample SAMN02391470, study PRJNA226580) | bioreactor metagenome | isolation source: day 6 sample from continuous culture bioreactor with low C:N ratio... | place: Germany: Bremen | reverse complement strand
GCTATTTCTATTTCATCAATATATTTATTTTTTATTTTATAGCTATATAAACCATTTTTCTTTGGGAATTTATAGTCTTTTAATTCAATTGATTTGTTAGTATATTTATTGTCTGAGTTTTTAGTAAAATCTAAACTTTTATATTCAGATACTTCACCAAAAAGATTTTTCCCTCTTAGACTTGTATCCAATAAATCTTGCAAATACTCTGGTGCTTCATAAAATTTATCAGGATTGTAGTAAGGACTACAATCATTTGCAAATAAAGTACTAAAACAAAGCACAGAGCTAAATAAAAACTTTTTTCCTAACATCATTACCTTTCTATATATAAATCGTAAATACAGCGCCTTCTTCATTATTATGCACTGTTAACTTACCATTTAATTTATCTTCAATAATTGCTTTTGATAAATAAAGCCCTATTCCTGTTCCCTTATCTTCTTTAGTTGTAAAGTATGGATTGAATATCTCTTCAATTAAACAAGAAGGAATTCCACCTGCATTGTCTTTTACAAGTATTTTGATTTTCTCTTCTTCTTTTTCTATTAATATATCTATTTTCCCATTTACAATTTTATTTTCATCTATTGCATCTTTTGCATTAATTATAAGATTCATTAGAACTTGTGAAAATTCATTTTTATTTCCATAAATAGTAATTTCTTCTTTTGATTCAATATATAGTTTTATATTACTATGTTCTAAAACTGCACCAATAATATTAAGAACATTATCAACTGATTCTTTTACAATAAAATCTGATTTTTTATCATCTTTTTTATAAAAGTTTTTAAAGTTATCAATAGTCGTAGACATAAATTCAATTTGATATAATGAGTTCTCTAATGCTTCCTCAAACATTTCATCACTCATTTTATTTTTTCTTTTGTAAGCTCTCAAGTTTTGTAAAGTTAAAGATAATCTTGTTAATGGATGTCGCCATTGATGAGCGATATTACCAATCATATCACCAAGTTCTGCTAACTTACTTTGATTTTGTAGCAGTCTATCTTTTTTTGCAATCTCTAATGTTTTTAAGACTACTTTATTATCTAAATTTGTTGCTAAATCATGTAACTTATCAGATTGATCTACTGCAAATTCAAATAACTTTTTTGGCGCTCTTGTAAAAAGAAAAGTAAATAAAATTGACATTAAGGTAGCAAAGATCAAAATAGTAATAATCATTGTATTATTATTGTTTTCTACTTTCTCGATAGACTCATCTTTTTCAAGCATAATCATAGATATTTTTTGTTTATTTAAATATAAAGGTTGTACATATATATTTTTATTAAATACAAAGTTTTTATCTTCATTTTTTATTTTAAGTACAAGTTTCTCTTCAAAATCATCTGATACTCTTTTTTTAGTGTTGTAAAATGACCAATTATATTCACTATTTTTATGTCTTAAATAATAACCATTACTATTAACTAGATAAATATCATATAGAGCAGAATTTGTGATACTGTTTAATAGTTCTTTCATAAAAATATTTACAATTAAAATACCTTTGAATTCGTCATTTATAATCATAGGAGTTGCAACTCTAATTACAGGTTTATTAGGTACCTCAATATGTCCATGTTCTACATTTAAATCAATATCTGAGAACCAAACATCTTTATTTTTCATTTTTGATACATTTTTAAAGTAATATCTATTTGATTTATTTTGTAATGTTTTAGATTTATATGGTTCTTTTGAGTGTTTTTCTCTATCAAATCTTAGTACTTCAAAACCCTTTTCATTTATATATCTTATTTGCATATAATCTTTATTAGATTCCATTATCGTTAATAAAAGTAAATCAATATAATATTTATAAGAGCCCTCTTCTACGTACTTTAGAAAATATTCATTCTTTGCAATTGCTTGTAATTCATCTTTTTTTGATTGAAAAAACTTATCAAATTTATCTTTTTTTTCTCCACTTTGTAATTTTACTTCTCTTTGAAACTTATTGGCAACTAAATCTTGAGAAAAATAAATATGAATTGCAGTAATAGAGGCGATTAATAAAATTGTAAAAACAATATAAGAAAAAAATAATTTAATTCCAAAATTTCTATTTTCTTTAGATAGTTTATTTATTTCAAGCATATTTTTCTATCTTATATCCAGAGTTTCTGATATTAATAATAAAATTATCTTTTAATTTTGCTCTTATTTTTTTGATTTGAGTTCTTAAAGTATTATCACAAACATCTTTTTCATCCCATACATAATCTTTTATAATGCTAGGACTTACAATATGTCCCATATTTTTCACTAAAATATATAATAAATCTTTTTCTTGTTGTTTTAAGTCAATACTTTCACCCTCAAATTTTAGTTGCATCAAACACAAATTAAAGCTGTATGATTCTGTTATTTTTATGTCATCACAACACAAATCTTTATGTAAAATTTGATTTATTCTAAGTTCTAATTCATCTAAAATAAAAGGCTTTCTTACATAGTCACTACACCCTAAAGCATAACCTTGTTTTACATGTTCAATATCACTTTGAGCAGTAAGATAAATAGCTGGAGTAGTTATTCCGTCGTCTCTAATAGCTTTTAAAGTTTCAAAACCATTTTTCTTTGGAGTATTTATATCAAACAAAAAAATATCATAATTTGTTAAAATGGCATTATCTAATAACTCTTCTCCGTCATTAAAAAAATCAACTCTATTTCCATCTAACTCAAAATAACTTTTTATAGACTCACAAATAAAATTATCATCCTCTAAAAGTAAAATTTTCATGCAATTCCTTAGTCACTATTTGTAATTTTCCTTTTATTATACACTTATATTTGCTTATAATTACCATAAGTAAATCTTAATTACAAGTTGGAATATTCTCTGAGTCGTAAGCAAATTCTTGTAAAAAATCCAATAAATCATTTTTTTGTTTTTGGAAATCATCTGAGTTAAAATACTTTAGTACATTTACTGTTTCTTCATCATCAATATGCAAATCTTTTAGTTCAAAAGCATTTTTTGAAAATAGTTCTTTCCATTCTCTAATAGAAGCCATATTTCCACCACGACTTCCCTCACCATGACAAGAAGAACACTTACTTAAGTAATAATCTTGACCTACAATATTTTTCGTAGCATACGCACCTCTTTTTTTAGCTGCATTTAGATTAGTAAATGAAAGCATAAGAACTAAGATACATAGCATAGTAGTTTTATTTTTTGAAATCATATTTATCTCCATGAAGTTTTTCAAATTTTTTAACTGCATCATCCATCCACTCTAACATTTGCTCTAAATTCCACATACCATATATAATCATGTGTTTCTTACCTTTTCTTGATAACTTTTCTTCATTTGGTCCCATAAAATATATTGCAGGTGTCATAGATACAGTAAGTCTAGGAGGACATTGTCCTGTATTTTCCACATCAGAATCTGCATCCAATGAATTATCTAAAATTACTGGTATAAAATATTTTTTTATTTTTTCTTGAAACTTTTTTTGATTAAAAATTTCTTCTCTTAGTTTTGGACAATAAAAACAAGTTCTTGATTCTAAAAACATAAAAATTGGTTTTTTATGATAATTTGCAAGCTGTATTGCTTCATCAAATTCATGTTGCCAATCTAAGCCTTTTTTCCATTCATCTTCTGCACTCAGGCACGACAACATAAGGAATAGAAGAAATAATAATTTTTTCATTTTTTACTACCTTTGTAAAATATAAGTGTTAATAGCGCACTTTTTTATACTCTATACTTTTTTATTCTAAAAAAAATTGATTTAAGTCAATAATGAAATAATTATAATTTTTTAGTATGAAAATTACAAATTGGCACTTTGGAAGCACTTTACTTTGTTAAACTTTTCAATAATTGGGTTTAGAGCCCAATAATTTAAAGGAGACGAGATGAAAAGCTTAGTGTGTAAAATTGCTAAGATTGCATTATTTGCATCGGTACTTTCATTTTCTACACTTTTTGGGGCTGAACACTCAAAAGGTATGGCAGAAATGGAAGCAGTATCTGGTGGTGACTCATGTATTAAATGTCATAAAGGCATAGAATCAATTAGAGATACCAAATCAGATATGATGCAACAAATAATGGCAATGGGCCAAGGCATTGGCGACACAGGGGGATGTGTTGTTTGTCATGGTGGTAATCCTGAAGACGGTACTGTAAAAGGTGCTCACAAAGGTGCTCCTGCAGGTCATGCAGGTGGATTAGCTGAGTTTGTTAGAGATCCAGGTTCTATGTGGGTTGCTGATAAAACATGTGGTATTTGTCATGCTGATACTGTGAAAAATACTATGAAGTCATTAATGATGACTGAAGCCGGTAAAATTCAAGGAAACATGCATACATGGGGAACATATGATACTAAAAAAGTTCAATATGCAAACTATGATGTAAAAGATGAAGATGGTAAAGAACCAGCTTGGGGAACAAAAGTTTATAAAGATTATATGCTTAAAATGATTGATAAATATCCTGATCAATTCCCAACTGAATTAAAACAACTTCCATTACCACCAAGTGGTCCAGAAGATTTCGCTGGTAAAACAGAGCAAGAAATCGGAGAAATGGCTTCTATTACTTACCAAAGATCTGATTGTCAGAGATGTCATATCGGTGTTAGAGGTAGAAAAGGTAGAGGTGACTGGAGAGGAATGGGATGTTCTGCTTGTCACATGCCTTATGGAAATGAAGGTATTTACGAAGGTAATGACCCAACTATTGATAAAAAAGAACATGGACATATGTTAGTACATATGATGCAAGGTTCAAGAGAAGCCAAAGTTAAAACACCATCTGGAATGGAATTTTCTGGTATTCACCCTGAAACTTGTAACTCTTGTCACAATAGAGGTAAAAGAATTGGTGTTTCTTACGTTGGTTTAATGGAACAACCTTATGGTTCTCCTTTAAATGAAGGTGGAAAATCTCAATCTAAACACCACGGTAAAAGATATAAACACATCAAAGAAGACTTACACTTTGAAGCGGGTATGACTTGTCAAGATTGTCACACTTCAGTTGATATGCATGGTGATGGTACATTATTTGGTACTACATTAGGTCAAGTTGAAATTGAATGTTCTGATTGTCACGGTACAAATGATAAATATCCATGGCAGTTAAAAGTTGGTTACGGTGAAAACTTCAAAATTGAAACTCCTGAAGGTCCAAGAGGTATGGCTACTGATTTACCATACTATATGACTCAAGGTACAGTTTATGATAAACAAGGTGGATATTTATTATCTACTAGAGGTAACCCTCTTGGAAACGTTGTAAAAGTTGAAAATAAAAATAAAGTAATTGTTCATTTAGCATCTGGTAAAGATCTAGAAGTTCCTTTATTAAAATACAAAGCTGATACAAAAACATATAAATCACAACAAGCACACGTTGCAATGGGTGAAATCAAAGCACACATGGATAACTTAGAATGTTATGCTTGTCACTCTGATTGGGCACCACAATGTTATGGTTGTCACGTAAAAGTAGATTATACTCCTGGTAAATCTAAAATTGACTGGATTGCATCTGGTTCATCACACTTAAAAAATGGTGAAACTTCTGAGTCTGTTTTAGGAACAAAAGGTAAAAAACTATTTGGTAAACCTAGTGAAACTAGATCTTACTTAAGATGGGAAGACCCAATTTTAGGTATCAATGGTGAAGGACTTGTAACTCCTGTAATTCCTGGATGTCAAGTAACATTTACTGTAATTGGACCTGATGGAAAAACTCTTATCTTAAATAAACAAGCTAGAGTTCAAGATAATGGATCAACAGTTGCTGGTACTGATATGTCACCTGTTCAACCACATACAACTGGTAGAAAAGCTAGAACTTGTGAGTCTTGTCACTCTAATCCTAAAGCATTAGGTTATGGTATTCAAGATGGACAATTCTTACAAAAACAAGGTGAAGATTTATACATGGATCTTCAAGATTTAAAAACTGGTAAATTCGTTCCTAAAAACAAAACAGTTCAAATGAAAGGTATTCCAGGTATGGATTACGATTGGTCGCAAATCGTAACTAGAGATGGAAAACAACTTCAAACTGTTGGTTCTCACTGGCCTGATTCAAGACCTCTTGATCAAGACCAAAGAGAAAGAATGGAGAAAACTGGTTTATGTATGGGTTGTCACCAAAATATGTCAAACAAAGAAATTTGGGACAAATTAAACACAGACAAAAAACTAAACCTAAAAGAGCACATTGAAAAAATGCATGAAATGGCTACTAAAGCTGCTAAAGCAAAATAATAGTTCTTTTAAACAAATTTGGAAAGAGGAGAAATCCTCTTTTCATTAGTAATTTAACTTATGATAATTTCAAAAAATTATTATAATTTTGATTATTAATAAGGAAGGTATAAAATGAAAATTAAATTTTTAAGTAAAACAATTATCACATCATTAGTTGCATCAACTATATTATTAAGTGGGTGTAGTGAAGGTAAGTCAAAAGCAGAAGTTGTTGAGGAAAAACCAAAAGTAGCACAACAACAAACAGACGAAAAAGTAAAAGAAGTGCCAGAGAAAAAAATAGTTTACACTAAATATGACTCTGTGGTAGATGATGTATTTAAAGACATAGCAAAAATTGGTCCAGAGGGTAAATATATGTTATTAGTTTTTGGAACAAATACAGATCCATATACAGATAGATTAAAAGCTGATATTAAAAGCTCAAAAGAATTAACAGATAAATTGATGAATAATTTCTCATCATATTATTTAAAAGCCCATGAAAACAAGAGATTAAAACTATTCCATGAGGGTGACTATATGGATGTTGATACAAAAACTATGATTAATATCTATGCTGTTCAATCAACTCCTACACTAATCTTCACAGATAAAAATGGTAAAGCTGTAATTGTTGTACCTGGATATATGCCAGCAAAACAGTTCTTAGAAACTATTAATTTTATGGAAAGTAAAAAATGGGAAGGTAAAGATAGAAAGAATGGTGAAGTTTATGAAGCTTTAAAAAACCATTACATTAATAATGGTATTGATGTTAAAACAAAGGCTTAATTATGAAAAAGATTTTATTAGTACTTAGTTTATTTATGGTTTCTGTATTTGCTGACATATATAATGATGAAACTAGATTAATTGCCCAAGGTAAAGGGGTAATGTTTATTTTTGAGAGTAAATCATGTCCTTATTGTGAATTACTAAAAAAAGATTTTAAAGAAAATAAAGAGATGAAAGAGCTATCAAAAGGTTTTAATATCTATTTTATTAATCAAGACAATCAAAAAGATTATGTTGTTGGCAAAACAGAAAAGAAAGAAACAACTACAACATTAAGAATGGCATTTATGGCTAAAACAACTCCTAATATTGTGATGTTTGATAAAAAATGGAATAAAATTTTTCAACTACCAGGATATGCACATCCTGCTCAAATGATTACGTTTATGAAGTTTATTGATGGTTTACATAATGGCGATTATACTGCTAAAGATTGGCAAAAATACCTAAAAGATAATGGTGTTTCATAAAAAGGATTTTCAATGCAAAGAAGAGATTTTTTTAAACTTTCAATATTTGCAGCATCGATTTTAGTTTCTACTAAAATTGATGCTATTGCTTCTACTTCAACAAATAGTAAAACTAATATTCTTATTTTAGGTGGTGGTTTTGCAGGAATTAGTACAGCAAAATATCTAAAAGAATTAAACCCCAATCTAAATGTAACACTAATAGAAAAGAATCTTAATTTTATTTCATGTCCATTCTCAAATGGCTGGTTAGGTGGAATAAAAGATATTACTTTTGAATCTTTGAATTTTGATTACAATAGTTCAGTTATAAAATATAATTACAATTTTTTAAATGAAACGGTAGTAAATATCAACAGAGATAAAAAAGAAGTTATTACTAATAAAAGTGTAGTTAAATATGACTATATGATTATGGCTTTAGGAATTGATTATAACTATAAAAAAATATTCAAAAGAGATAAACAAAAAGCAAAAGAAGCAATGATAAAAGCTCCTGCTGGTTTAAAACCAGGAAGTGAAACAATAAGACTTAAAAAAATGATTACAGATTTTAAAGGTGGAAATTTTATATTAACACTTCCAAAATCTTCATACAAATGTCCCCCTGCTCCATACGAGCGAGCTTGTATGATTGCTAATTATTTCAAAGAAAATAAAATTGATGGTAAAGTTGTGATTATTGATCCTAGATCAAAACCAGCTTCAAAAGCAAAAGCATATTTGGAAGCTTTTTCTACAATATATAAAGACTATATTGTTTATACACCTAATACACGATTTAAAGATGTGGATTTTTCAAAAAAAGAAATTTTAGTTAAGAAGTTTGATAATCTAAAAGATAAATATATTACTAGTACTCTAAATTATGAAGAACTATCAATTATTCCACCAAATAAAGCAAATGACTTATATAAAAAAGCAGGAATTAAAACCTATGCACAAGGATGGGTAAAACTAAAACGCCCTACTTTTAGAACTGTAAGTGATGATGATATTTATGTTATTGGAGATGCTCAAGGTGAATATCCATATCCAAAATCAGGACAAATGGCTAATTCATGTGCTTTAATATTAGCAAAAGAGTTAATCCAAAGAATAAATAAAAAAGAGTTTGATTATAAATCAAATTTACCGGGAAATGTTTGTTATTCAATAATAGCCCCAAATAAAGCTGCTTGGGTTAGTCATGAATACAAATATGAAGATAAACTAAGAGTTTATGCACAAAGTTCAGATATTACTAGTGATAATTACCTAACAGCTAAAAACTGGTATGAAAGTATAACTAGTGATTTATTTGGAATATAAGGAAAAATATGAAATTAAATAAACTATTAATTGCAGGCGTTTTACTGACAAATGTAGCTTTTGCGGATATTGTTTGGTTAAAAGAAGCACCTAAGAGAATGAAATGGGCAGAAGCCATGAAGTATTGTGAAGATTTAGGAGCAAAACTTCCTAGTAAAAAAGTCTTTCAAAAAGTTTGGGATGATAATAATAAAGCTCCTGATATAAAAGGCTTTGATATTTCAGTGTCTTATTGGACAAGTGATGAAGTAATTGATAATAAACATGCTGCTTATCCATTTTATTTTATGGAAGGTAGAGATACTTGGTATTATAAAGCTGACAGATATGGAGTTAGATGTATCAAAGATAAGTAGTCTCTTTTAAGAGAATACTTTATCTATTGATTTTACAATTCCTTCATCTAATCCATTATCTAAAACTAATCTATTTAAAATTTTTACTGCATTATCATGACTCATAGATTTTCTATATGGTCTCTCTTCTACTAATGCTTGATAAATATCTAAAGAAGCAAGTACTTTTTGTTCAAAATTTAACTCACTAGCATCAAGTCCAAAGGGATAACCATTTCCATCAAGTCTTTCATGGTGAGCTGAGGCTATTGTACTTATTTCTTCCATACCTTCAATAGAATTTAGAATTCTATGTGTTAAACTTGCATGTTTTTTTATAATAAAAAGTTCATGTTTTGTAAGTTTTCCAGGCTTTTCTAATATTTCATTAGGAGTTCCAAGCTTTCCTAAATCATGAAGGTTCGCCGCAATTTGAATCTTATAACTTTTATCTTCTGTAAAATTATAAAAATCAGCTAGTATTTTTGCTTTACTCATTAACTCACAAGTATGGTTAGCTGTGAATTCTGATTTTGAATCAATAATGTTTGAGAATACCATTGATATTTTTAGCATCTGTTCATAAGATATATCGATTATAAATGTTGGTAATATTTCATTTAATAAGAAATCCATTTCTAGTAATTCTAAGTTGTACCAGAAAATATCTCTATTTGAAATATTCAAGAATGCTTCCACTAATTTTGGTGAAAAAAGTATCTTTTCATTTGACTTAACAAACTCATCAATTTCATATTTAGTATCTAATGTAATATCAACTAATGAAAACTGTGTATCTATACAATCTGCTAGAAAAATAATCTGTGACATCAAAGGTATTTCATCAGCTTTTTTACCAAAATAGCCTTTACCATTATATGTTTCATGATGATATAAAATAATATTATCTTTTTTCTCAAAAAAAGGAAAATGTTCTATGTTTTTTTCACCAACAATACAGTGACTAGTAAAGCCTTCTGCTTGCTCAAAGTTATCTTCAAAATTTGATTGTGCAAATGACTGAACAATTCCACAGTCATGCATGATTGAATATGCACATAAATCAAATTTTTCTTTATTATTTAGATTGAATTCTTCACCAAGTAATAAAGAAATATAAGCTACTTTTTTACTATGATTATTAGTAGTATTTAGTAACTCTTTTTCAACAGCATCAAGTGCAACTGATACTGAATATAAGAATGAATTTAAATTTAATTTCATTACTTCCCTTGTGTTATTAATAGTTATATTATATAAAAAACATCCGTATATTACCCTTAAAATAATTATTAATTTATTCAAGAACTTTTTTATATTTTTGGATATAATCAAAAAAAATAAAGGACAAACTTGAGCAAAATAATAGATATATTCAAAGAAATTACATCAATTCCAAGATGTTCGAAAACACACGAACCTTTTATTAATTATATGAAAGAACTATGCGAAAAACTAGATTATCTTTGCTTAGTAGATGAAGTAAATAATATTTTATGTAAGAAAAACAATTCAAAAGCAAAACTAGCTTTCCAATCACACTATGATATTGTATGTCTTAGTGATAATTGTGTACCAGTTATTGTTCAAAATGGAGATATTTTAAGTGCCCAAAACTCTACTTTAGGTAGTGATAATGGTATTGGATGTGCTTATATGATTCAATTAATGCATGATAATGTAGATGGAGAATTCTTATTTACTTCTGATGAAGAGATAGGATTAATAGGTGCTAATAATTTGGATTTAGAACTTAATGCTCCGTATATGCTAAACCTTGATAGTGAAGAAGAAGGTGGAATCTGTATTGGTTGTGCTGGTGGAGTTGATATTTTTGCTAGTAATACTAATAAAAAGATTGTTCCAAATGATGAAAATCTAGACTTATATGAAGTATCAATTTCTAAACTTCAAGGTGGACATAGTGGTGTTGATATTGATAAAAACATTCCTAATGGAATCAAATTAATAGCGAAAACTATAAAAGAAGCCAATGCTAAACTGCTAGATATTAATGGTGGAGAGAGAATCAACTCAATTCCTGTTAATGTAAAAGCAATTATTGCATCAAAAGAGACTCCAATAGCATCTCATGAAAATATGGTGATTGAAAAAATAGATACAAAATCTGAACATTTAAATGTATTCGATGATAAAATTGTAGATTTTTTATATGACTTCCAAAATGGTGTAAGAGCTATGAATGATGAATTAGGTGTAGTTCAAAACTCAATAAACCTTGCAATCATTTCTACAAATCCTGATGAAATAAAAATTGAATTAAGTGCAAGATCAATGGCTAATGATGAATTAGCAAATATCAAAGATGAAACTATCAAGATGTTAGAAGAGCATAATTTCACAGTTACAACTGATGGGAAATATCCTGCTTGGAAACCAGATATTAATGAGTTCACATCTAAAGTATTAGAGATTTACAAAGAGTTTAATTCTGAAGCATCATTAGAAGCTATTCATGCTGGATTAGAGTGTGCGATTTTCAAAGATAAGTATTCATCTATCAAAGTTGCATCTATTGGACCTAGTATTCAATTTCCCCATTCTAAAAAAGAACAAGTTTCAATTCAATCAGTTGAAAATGTTTTTAAAGTAGTTAAAAAAATAGTTGAAGAAATAAACTAATAAAATCATTTTTATACAAAGCCCTAGAAGGCTTTT
>AYRE01000082.1_pt1 | contig 11885 bp, 8 predicted proteins | sample 183791 | NCBI WGS metagenome assembly AYRE01 (sample SAMN02391470, study PRJNA226580) | bioreactor metagenome | isolation source: day 6 sample from continuous culture bioreactor with low C:N ratio... | place: Germany: Bremen | reverse complement strand
ATATCCCAGTCTGGGCACAACCAGCTGCTGATGCCGTAGAAGCACAGCTAGCTGCTCGTGGTCTAAGTCGTTCTAGTGTGGGTCAAGCTGCTCTAACAAATGCTATCATTCAATCAGCTTTGCCGATGGCTCAGCAGAATGCACAAGCAGTTACAGCTAACTTCGCACAAGACAAACAGAATCAACAACAGACAAACCTGTTCAACGCTCAAGCTGCTCAGCAATTCCAGCTGCAGTCTCTAAGTAATGAACAGCAGATGGCTATCCAGAATAGTAATCTACGTCAGCAAGCTATGCTGTCAGATCAGTCTGCTACTAATGCATCACGTCAGTTCAATGCAGCTAACGAGTCACAGACTCAGCAGTTCATGGCTACGATGCAAGCTAATATTGATTCACAGAATGCAGCTCGTGCTGACTCTATGCAACAGTTTAATGCACAGCAGACTAATGCAATGGATCAGTTCCTTGCACAGAATCAGTTTGCCCGTGATCAGTTCAATGCACAGAATGCTACACAGATTGAGCAATCAAATCTTCAGTGGCGTCGACAGATGAACCAGACAAACACTGCTGGTGTTAATGCTGTTAACCAAGCGAATGCTATGAACGCATTTAACATGTCTAACCAAGCACTGACCTTTATGTGGCAAGAGATGCGAGACGCTGCTAAGTGGTCGTTCGAAGCTGCACAAAATGATGAACAACGTGCTGCTGCCCTAGCGCAAGCTGCACTACAGAATGAAGGTGCTACTAGTACTGCATCTACCGCTGCTATGACAGAGCTAGGTAAGTCTGCTATTAACATCTGGAAGGAGTTAAGAGACTAATGGGACTCGTCGCTAAAGCCGTAAAGAAAGTCGGCAAAGGTATTGGTAAGGTTGTTAAAGGCGTAGCCAAAGGTGTAAAGAATGTAGCCAAAGGTATCTGGAAAGGTGTCAAGGGTGCAGTCAAAGGTGTTGGTAAGATTATGGGCAAGCTAGGACCGATTGGTACACTAGCCCTGAGTTTTGCACTACCGGGTATTGGATCTATGCTAGGTTCTATATGGACGTCCGCCTCTGCATATCTACCGCAAACAATGGTTCAAGCTATTAATAACGGACTATCTTATGCATCTAATGCATGGGGTGCTGTTAAGGAAACTGTAAGTGGTATTGGTACTAGCATCACTGAAAAGATCAAAGGCGGTCTTGAGTGGGTTGGTGGTAATATTAAGGATGGTGCTTCTAAGCTGTGGACTTCTTCTAAAGAGTTCGTAGGTCTAGAACCTAAAGCTGCTGCTAAGGTAGGTGATCCTGGTAAATGGATTGGCTCTAAAGCACAAGAGAGTGCACTGACATTTGCTCCTAAGCAATCACCGTTAACTGGCCCTGTAGGTTCAACTGGTCCGACACTACCAAGTGTCCGTGATGTTGCTGCCAATCAGACAGGAGCTGCATCACAGGTAGATGCTTTTGTACAACCTATAGCTTCTACAGTACCTGCTGGTACAACTCCGGGATCTATCCCGACTGTTGCACAGGCTGTACAAGATGTTCAAGCTCAGGCTGCTGGTGTTAAACCTCCTAAATCTTTCCTAGATAAAGCATTGAGTAGTATTGATCTAGGTAGTTCTCCTATACCTCAAGCACAACCGTTCATTGCTCCACAGATTGAAGCTCTGACAGGTCTGGATGAGTCTAATCGATTCGGTGCAGCAGGTACAGGTGCAGCAGGTGGTCAGTTTGTAGACCCTACTATCTTGGCTATGATCCAAGCACAGAGTAAGAAACTAGAGACATTAGGTTAATTATATATGGCACAGTATGAAGATATGACGGCTGCGATGGGTGGACTTGATCCACTCTCCAGCCCAGTGCCTGGTGAAAGCTTGACAGCTAATCCAGATACTAAAGCCCCTTTCGAGACAGCACCTGAGCAGACTGATTTAGATCAGGCTATGGAAGATCTGTTCATGCGTATCACTGAAGAAGATATCCTAGAACAGCTTACTAACCAGATGCGTGCTGGTACCCCAGTAGAAGACATGGCACAGGTTATCCTGTTCGGTGGATTCCGTGAAGGTAAGTTCAACCCTGATCTGATGTTGACTATGATCGAACCTACGATCTACTTACTACTTTGGTTAGCTGAATACGCTGGTGTTGATGCAACACTGTATCCAGAAGATGACTTAGGTACTGACTTCGAAGATGAAGAGTTTGATCTAGAGTCTGCTCCAACACCTAAAGGTATCTCTGAAGATCTGCTAGGACGGATCAGAGAACGAGGAGAGAAATAAGATGGCTGGATTCGGTGATCTGGCACTAGCCTTTGCAGGTGGTGCCGCTAAACAAATTAATGAAGATGTTGCTGCCGAACGTACCTCTCGCTTACGAGTTCAGGAACGTGTTAAAGAGATGCAGATGCAGCAGCGTATGCGTCAGAATGAATCTGAATACGCAGCTCAGATGAAGACTTGGGAACAGGAACGTGTACATGTACAAGCACTTAAGTCTATGGGTGGTGATCAGTTAGCTCAGCAGCAATACATCGCTACGAATATCCAAGGTCGTGATATCAACTCTATCAAGCAACGTGTGAAGAATGGTAATCAAATACCTGCATTCGCATGGACCCCAACGATGACAACACGTCCTTCGTATAAGGGTACAACTGATAAAGAGTTCTCCGACCTAGGTAAGACTGAAAGTTCTATCCGTAAGATCTTAGGTATACCTCAAGAAGAGCCTGAACCTGTCTCCCGTGTTGCCGGAGAAGAAGATACTCAGACCACAGGTGAGGCTTTACGCTTTGGTGGTGAGGAAGCTGACTGGAGACAACTCCTAGAGAAAGCCAGTCCAGTGGAGTTAGTCTTTAAGGATGTTACAAACCCAGACGGGTCTAAGAGTGTCCAAGGCTTCCATCCAATAACCGGTAAGCCAGTTGGAGAGCCTCAGAAGTTTGGGGTAGGTGGCAAGACCCCTTCTGCTAAAGATTCTCCTTGGAAAGCTACTGTTGATAATGACACAGGTAACACTACCTGGACCAATGTTAATACTTTAGAAGTGCGTCATATTAAAGGTATCTTTGAAACTCCGGCTAAACTACAGGATGCTCTTACAAGATTCCAAGCACAGCGTGCAGAACTAGAAGGTCAAATTGATCAGGGTATTAATGTAGAAGATAATCAACGTCGTGTTGATGAACTGAATGCTCAGATTGAAAAGATGAACTTCATCAACAAACCTGCTGGAGCTTCCTCTAAGGAATCACGTTCACTCTTTAGGCATAAGGTATCCGGTCGAGATATTCTCCCATCATTCAACCCTAATACTAGTGAGTATGAATATAATGGGGAAGTGATCGATATCTCTGAATACGATCCTATCACTGACGAATTCAAAACCAAGAGGGCTGAAGCGCGTATCAAGCGTGTTGAAACTCTCCGCTCCAATATGACAGCTCTTGGTAATGTCCAATCAGGTATTGATAACTACAAGCAAGTAGTTTCTGAAGGTACTACTGGAGTTACTGGTGCGATCATTGATGTTGGTAGTGCCATGGGTGCAACCATTGTTGGTGTTGGTGAACTGTTAGGTGTTGATCCAAGTACTCCAGAAGAACGTGAGAAGCTCTTTGCAGAAGCTGGTATTGATATTAATGAGTTCATCTCAGGCGATCAGACTGCCTTACGTGGTATGGTTGCACAAGATGCTAAACAACTTGTCTACTCTCTAGCCGGTATCCTTAAAGCAGATGCTAAGCTGGGTCGTACATCTGTAGCTGATATCCAACGAGCTGCTGACATGATCAAAGATCTTGGTGCACAGGATCGCGGTGTTGGTGCTTTGGCTTCCTTGCAGTCTACTATTGATACTAAGAAGGCTGGTGTCTTCCAAGAGATGTATCAGACTCGTGGTATCAGTGCCAAGGACCGGACTATGAGTGGTCAGAACCTACTCCGTATTACTGTACTTAGTGATCCTGCAGAATGGGATGCAATGAATGCAGCTGGTAAGATTCGTACACATCCGGGAACTGGTGAAGTATTCCTGATGTATCCAGATGGTGCTAAGTCTCTGGATCAGGTTATCCAACTAGAAGGTCGTGACAGTCAGCTTCGTCCTAAGCGTACAGTACACGCAACTAATTAATAGGTATCTATGTAATGGCACAACAAAATAATGACACATTTGATCCAAACATCTTGGTGCCAATCAATCAGGCTTTGGATGTCCCAGTAGATAAAGGACTAGACGAAGCCGAACTGGTACCTATCTCAGACATTACCGGTGTTACAACAGCAACCCCTAGCGTCTCTTTCAGGGAGGCCATGGGTCTGGATGCACCAGTAGAAGAACAAGCTCCAAAAGAGCCTACACAACATACTCAAACCGAACAAGCTCCACAACCTGAAGAAGGTGGGAAAGAGTTTGAAGCTTTTTCAAGAGAGCATGTAGACGCTACGGTACAGTCCTTTACAGATCTTGTGCCTACAAGGGAAGGGTCTGAAGAGACTCTACGCCTTGGTATGGAATCACTAGTAGGTGGTTTCGCTGCAGCCGGTGATATGTTTAAGTGGGCAGCATCTTCTGATACTACCAGAGCTATCGATAAGCATATGGCTGAGCGTATTGGTGAGGAGTACAACCCTGACTATACACTCCAGAAAGCTGGTGAAGAAACTATCCAAGCCTTCTATCGTGGTATCGGTGCTGATGATGAACTTCAAGTAGCCGATACTGCTGGTGAGATCCTGCTGAAGTTTACTGCGGAGAACCTTGGTACACTAGGACCTGTTGCTGCTATACGTAAGAACTTAGTAGAATGGGGACTTAAGAGTGACATCTACCGCTACGGTCGGGAAGGTGCTAAAGATCTACAACAAGCTGCTCGTGAGAAACTGGCAACAGGTTCTAGATTCTTTGATGACTTCTTGAAGACTGAGGCAGGACTATCACTACTTGGTGGTATGGGTGCTTCAACTTTCTGGTCCTTGGGTAATACTGAAGAGCAGAAAGAACAACTGGCTAATCTAGGTAACGTAGTGTTCAGTATCGCTGGAGGCTTCGCTCACCTAACACCTACAGGTATGACTCTCCGGGCTATCAAGAACGCTAAGAGTAAGCTAGGTCAGCAAGAAGAGTTATGGAATAAGCATGACAGTCACATTCTTCAGAACCTGTCTAAGCTAGTACCTGAAGATGAACTACCTAAACTGAAAGCTCGTATGGCTGAAGTCCGTATGATCCAACAGTTTATTCCAGAATTCAAACCTTCTATCGGTAACATCATTGGTACTAAGGAAGCACGTCAGGTTCAAGCTATCATTGATACTGAGAACTTCGAAGCAGCTTCTGCGCAGTACCGAGCTAACCGTCGGGCTGTAGAGTCTTTGGTACAGAAGGTCGCTGATGAAGCTGATCCAGCTCAACGTGAGGTTGTAGCAGCTGCCCTTAAAGCTATGCGTGGTGAGGCTATCTTTGAAGCTGACCGTCTAGCATTTAAGATCGGTGAGATCCAGCAAGAGATCATCAGTAAGTCTAGCCGTGGTTTAGATATCGACACTGTTGGTAAAGAACTGAAGGATAGTTTATCTCAAGCTCAGGCAGCTTATAAAGAACATGTCAATACTATTTACAAGAGTGTTGATCCTGAAGGCCTGATCAAGTTTGATATCGAGTCCCTGAAGGAAGTAGTCACTGGCGTAACCGCTCGTGGTGATCTAGGAAGTTCTGTAAATAGTCAACACACTGGCTATAACTTCTTAACACAAGAGCTACCAGACTACCTAGCACGGTTACGTGGTCGTGGTGCAGGTGCTGACTCTATCCGAGCTAGGCTTGGTATGCAGGATATTCCTGGCCAAGAGATTAGTTATGATGAGCTTCAGAACATTCGATCTGCTATCGGTGCACAAGCTGCATCTATCGGTGCATTGAAAGATGGCTCACGTGTTCCAGCTAAGCTACAATCTATAGTTAAAGAGATAGATAATATCTTACGAACTAAGGTAGCAGGATCAGGTGATGCATCTGTGGCACAACGTCACGAAGATGCTACTCGATTCTATGCTGAGAATATGGTACCACGTTTCCATGAAGGACCTATCTCTAAGACCCTAATGATGAATGGTAAGGCTATCCCTAACGATAAGGTAGCTCAAACATTCTGGAATGCTTCTAAGGATGATGAGGTTTCAAACCTGAAACTTCTACGAGAAACTCTAGAAGAGAGTGGACTGAAGATTGAAGACCCAGCTATCTTCGCTGCTGCTAAAGATAATATCTACATGACCATTGAAGATTTTGCTGTACGTGATATTGGTAAGAAACTTACTGAAGGTCTTGAGGCTGGTAAAGATGCTAGAGAAATCTTTAGTAAGTGGCAACGTACTAATGCAGGAAAGATGAAAGCTTTCCCTACAGTGCAGGCTAAGATAGATGAGATAGGTAAAGATATCTCACTACGTGCTGAAGGTTTAGCTGACCATGCTGAGCGTATTGAAGATCTGACATCTAATGTCATTGAACGGTATGCGGGTAAGGATGCCTTTGGATTTATCCAAGAAATGTCTGGTAAGACACCATTAGAAATTCGTGGTATGTTTAGTGATATTCTATCACGTAATAACTTAGCAGCTCCTATTGACCCTACTGACCTAAGCATCCGATCTATTGATGACATAATCGAAGCTATACCACATGCTGCGGCTAAGGCTGAAGCTGTTGCCCTTCGAGATGCTATCAGTGAATCTACTGTACAGATGTTACTACGAAGATCTCTGAAGACAGATGGTTCTGGTTTTAATCCTGATAAGTTAATCCAATCCCTTGATGGCATGGATGAGTTTATTAAAGGTGAATCATTACAACTTCTGTTGAGTAATCGTAACCGTGCAGAGCTTGACATTCTACGTCGTGGTACTAAGTTCCTAGGTGATGAGATCACGCCTCAGAGTAAGATCGAACTAGACTCCGTAACTTCTTTCATGAACCGTTTCGGTATGTCTATCCCGTCTATCTCTTCCCGTATCTACGCTCAACAGCTAGGTAAGGTTGGTCCGGTATTCATAGCAGTTGATACTGCACAACGTGTACTACGTGGTGTAAGTGCTAACCGAGCTAAGGATATCTACACCAAGACTATGTACGATCTCGAAGGTCTAGAAAAGATCATTGATGTTCGTGTAGCAGCAGCAGGCGGTGATGCCGAAGCTGTTAAGGAACTTCAAGGTATGGCTACAGGTATGCGTAAGATCCTGAATGATGTTCGGAAGTTTGCAACTGATCCTGAGACTTATCGTAGTAAACTGGCAGCAGCATTTAATGCAAGCGGTCTGTTGAAAGGTGAGCGTATCGAAGATTATCTTGATAGTATTGATAAGGTACCTGAAGGTCATGAAGGTTTGCTAGACTTCTATCTGCAAGCTAATGATAAGGATACTGATCAGCCTTCGCGTACTAACCATGAGTCTGCGTTTGATCGTATGATGGGTATTGACCCAACTGAATCAATGTTACCTCAGCTATCACCTTCTCAGGATAATGTTAGTAGCACTGTAAGACGAATCGATAATGAATCTGTGTGGACATTTGATCCAGTAACAGGGGAGTTGGTACAAGATGCCGAAGGGACAACTGATTAAAGTTATTGGGGTAGGCTTTGTCCGCGTACCCCAAGGTTCCTCTAAAGAGGTAATCCAACAAGCAGCTAACGCGATGCTTAAACAGCAGGAAGGGTTAGCAGATGTTCAAGAAGGTCGTGTAGATCTTGAGGGTAATGTGGTACCTGAGGATAACTCCACCACACCTGAAGAGGCTCAGTTCACTGACGAGAAAGAGCAGTTAGCTTTTGATGAAGGTCGTCGTACTAAGGTGTACAAGGATACTGAGGGTCACCTCACTGCCGGTATAGGTCATAAGCTTACTAAGCAAGAGCTTAAGAAGTATGACTTAGGTGATGAAGTACCTGATGATCTGATTGACACTTGGTTTGATAAAGACTACGCAGATGCACAACGGGGTGTAGACCGTATCATCAAATCTCGTAAGATGGAGAATGTACCTGAAGAAGTTCATAGCATCTTAACTAACATGGTATTCAACATGGGTGTTAAAGGTGTGAAGGAATTCAAGGATACACTAAGTCTTATTGAACAAGGTGAGTGGGCTATGGCATCTGAAGAGATGTTAGAAAGTAAGTGGGCTGAAGAACAGGTAGGACCACGAGCTAAGCGTCTCTCAGACCGTATGGCTAAGGTTAAGACTGAGGCAGTACAAACTGCTGAGGTAGAAGAGAACGTCCCTCAGACAAGCTCTCAGGAGCTCTCAGAGGACCCCTTCGAGATACCTACGCCTGATCTACAACAATCTCTAGAACAACAGAATAATGTTGAGCCAGCTAACATCCCACCACAAGCTAAGGCTGTGCAGGCTGACACTGAGCTTGAGATTACAGATGAGACTAAACTACCTCCCGGTGATTACCAACGTGATAACGGGGAGTTCTTTACCGTTACACAAAAGAGTGAGGTAATCAATTATGGCTGATCTACTAGACCGAGCTAGACCTAAGAAGAAAGTACGTAGAGTTGAACGTATCCCTACTGAGTTACTTCGTGGTAGAGATGGTATAGATGCTCAGCCTTTTGATGCTGGTGCTCGTAATGTTGAGACTAAGCGTGAAGGTAACCTCCTTTTTACCAGACTTACTGGTGGAGAGTGGGGTGAACCTATTAACCTAGAAGCTGAAGTGTTGAACACACTAGGTGGTGGTGTTGATGCTTATCCTCGGGTAGAAGGTGATGCACTATACGATCAAGTACAAACATTAGATACGTTTCAAGATAGACAGAAATTAGTACGTACACTCAGTGATCTCCCAGACCCTATCAATGGTAGGATATGTCTAGGAGATTTTGAGTATGTCCTAATCAATGACCTGTCTAGTCCATACCCTATATGCTTTCCAGGTGCTGGTGATCGTTCTACATGGAAGACTATTAATAGATCTACTTGGACATACACAGGTACTGGTGCATGCTTTGAAGATCCAGATGCTGAAGGTGATATAGAACTTGTAGGTCTTACACAGTTCGAAGCACCTAATGGTAATATGTTTGATATCACTGCCGTGACAGGGGCTTGGAGTTTCCAAGCACTTTCTGCTGCACGTTTCCGTAACTGTAATGCACTCGGCACACTCAACATGAATGGTGTCTCTGAGTTCAATACCTTCTTCGGTACGTTTGCTGACTACGATCAAGGCCTAGTAGTAAATGACTCTGCCTTCTTCGAACTGAATACTATGTTCATGTTCGGTAATAACCAGCCGGGTTGTGTTCATGTTACTATGCAAGGTACTGGCACTAGCGGTGTTGTTGCTGTAGTAGATAATACATTCAGTCTGCAATCTAATGAGACAGCTTTTGACTTCAAGAGTGAACTCGAACCTCTGGTTGAGAGTATCACACTACACGGTAACAACCGTACTGGTGTGAATGGTGGTGATCCATTTGCTGCTGGTAGTCTGGACTTCGATACACCTAAGGTATTCTCTAGAGCTAACTCCTTCTTCGAAGATAGTAAGCCTGATATCTTATCTTACATTCAAGGTAATGTACTAGAGACAGTAATAACTGATCCTGATACACCAGTACGTGTTAACGCTGTATGGCAGCTAGCAGGTCTGAGTCAGTTTGAATTTGATTCAGCCGGTAGGTTTACCTACAAAGGTATTAACGATCTAGCTACACCCATAACCATCAGCTTAACTACTACAGTAGGTGTTGGTAATACCGATGCACTGACCTTCTACATTTATAAGAATGGTGTGCAGGTACCAGCTTCAGCTACAAGAGCTGAGCACTCAACACAGTTCCCATCACACATTACTATGGTGTGGGGACAGAATCTATCCACTGATGACTATATAGAAATCTGGGTAGAGAATAATGATGATGCATCTAACGTAACTGTATCCTCTGGTCAAGCTAGACTTAACTAATAAGAGAGAGAAGATCATGTATAAATGCAAACACTTTACAATCACTGAACTTGTACCACCACATGTGTATGAAGATCGTGGTGAGAAAGCATGGTCTCTCCTTGATGACCGTGCACTGAAGACCCTCGATACTCTTCGAGAGAAGTTCGGTAGCACAACAGTAAACAACTGGTCATGGAACGGTCCTCGTAAATGGAGTGGCCTCCGTACCTCTGAGAGTCCTTACGGAAGTGAGTACTCTCAACATAGACATGGACGTGCATTCGACTGTATCTTCAAAGAGAAGACAGCAGAAGAAGTACGAGAGTATGTCCTAGATAACCAAGACGAGTTCCCACACATCCGTGGTATAGAACTTGGAGTCTCTTGGTTTCATTTTGATGTCGGTAACCGTCCGGGTAAAGACATCTATAGTTTTAAACCTTAACAACTACTATTAATAATAGGTAAAATATCATGGCACGTACAACTATTCCATACTCAGGCTACGGTTCTCAAGGTCTGCAAGTATTCACTCCAGTTCGTATTGAAACTATCAGTGCAGGTGGTTCTCTAGACACAACTAACGTCGTATGTATTCGTGTATTCGAAGCTACTGACTACCAGATCAACGGTACTGGTGACACTACCACTATGCCAGCAGGCTGTACCGGTATTGCACAAGGCACTACTACTCTTAAGTTTACAGCCGGGGCTGTTGTTGAGGTAATGTAACATGTTAGATTTATCTTTAGATTTAGAACCGAGTGGTATTGCTGCTGAAGTTCGTAAAGCTAACTCAGCATTTAATTATCTCTCAAAGAACGAACGTAAAGTCTATTCCCATAACGGTGTCGATAGTTACCTAACCTTTGCCAATGCTATCACTGGGCAGGGGCAGGGTAAGCTGGTGCTGAAGGGTAAGTTCCCAGAGCAAGGGGCAGGCGCTTTCTACTTATGTGATGCGGACGCTACTGGGGGTTTACGCCTCTATGTATACCGGCCAAACTCTGGCACGACTTACTCTAAACCCATCAGCTTGAGTGTTAGTACAGACACAGGGATTAATGATGTTGTGCTGGGCGAGGTATCTTCTATGGAGATTACCGGCGATTTTACCGGGTTAAAGCTCGGCACGATACTGGCTCGCTATACGTCTACTGAACTTGCAGAAACTCAACTCTTCCACTTCTCCTATGAAGACGATAACCACGTAAGGGCTAACGGTACTCATCTGGAGACTAGCTTCGACTCAGGTAAAGGCTTTGAGGTCTTTGGTAGCTATGGCAGAGACTTAGTAACCCAGAACAAGACGACTACTTGGGATGGTACTGAGGCCGATTATACAGCGAAAGGTTTAGGCATCTCTGCTCACGCCATGCCTTGCGTGGTAAAGATTACGTTCCTCGAAGGAGGTGCTGGTTATGTAAAAGTAGGTACGGCTGGAGGGGATAGTAAATGGTTCAAGCCTTCAGATGGTAAAATACTTGAGTCTGTTATAGCAGACCCTTCAGGTTGGACAGGTATACAAACTAGTGCAGGGGCTAATAAGTTTATAGGCACAGTAACCGTAGAGATACGCGAAGTCCCTAACGCACTAATCTACCAAGGGTACTCTGAGGCTAACTGGTCTACCTATGTGCAGCAGCCTAATGGGGATTGGAGGGCGAAGCAGGATATTATCGCTGCTGACGCTATGACGCTCGGTAGTAGCTACTGGGATAATGCGCAGGCTGATTGGTCGTGGATTGATGGTAAAGCTATTGCAAATACAGATGGATCTTCTAGTCGGTACTTAACGAAAAACTTAGCATTGCCCCAGTACGAGTATTATGACCACGTAATGTCTGTGGCTGATTATGTATCGGGAACTATAAAGCAGACTGTCGGTGGGGTAGTTGGGCCCGCTATAG
>AYRE01000081.1_pt1 | contig 11980 bp, 9 predicted proteins | sample 183791 | NCBI WGS metagenome assembly AYRE01 (sample SAMN02391470, study PRJNA226580) | bioreactor metagenome | isolation source: day 6 sample from continuous culture bioreactor with low C:N ratio... | place: Germany: Bremen | reverse complement strand
TGATTCCACGCGAATACTAAGGCTGAAATAATAATACCAGTAATAACAGCAATTGCAAGGTCAGCAAAAATAGTAATTACTGTAACTGCTACTAATACAAACTTATCTGAGTTTGGCATAAATCTAAATCTATTACCACTTTCCCATTCAAATGTCCCAATTGAAACCATAAACATAATTCCAACTAATACAGCAACTGGAATCATTGCAATATATTCAGATAAAGCAACAACAAATGAGATTAATAATAATGCAGCACTTAGTGCAGATAATCTACCCCAACCACCATTTGAGAAGTTAATAATTGATTGACCAATCATAGCACATCCTGCCATTCCTCCAAAGAATCCACAAGTAATATTTCCAGTACCTTGAGCTATACACTCTTGGTTACCACTACCTCTTTTACCACCCATTTCATCTAAAACAGATAGAGTTAATAATGACTCAATTAATCCAACTAATGCAACTAATACAGCTGTTGGTAAAACCATTAATACAGATTCAAAATTTACATGTAATGTAGGTAAAGCAAAAGTAGGTAAGTTTCCTGAAATATCAGCTAAATCCCCAACTCTTTTTGTATCTAAATCCATACCAATAACAACAGCTGAAATTACGATAATAGCAACTAGTCCTGATGGAATTGCATTTGAAACTTTTGGGAAGAATTTAACTAAAATCATAGTTGCCGCTACTAGTGCATACATAATCCAGCTTTCACCCTCAAATAATGGGAATTGAGCCATTGCAATTACAATAGCAAGACCATTAACAAAACCATACATTGCAGGCTGAGGAACAAGTCTAATCAGTTTTCCTAGTTTTAAAACACCAATTGTAACTTGTAAAATTCCTGCAATTATAGTTGCAAGTAAAATATATTGAAGAATATAAGTTGACAATTCCCCATTTTGAGTTAATTGAGCTAAAACTTCAGGAGAAATTGATTCCTTAACTTTAATTCCTAATGCAACTAATACAACTGCAACAGCACCAGTAGCACCACTAATCATTCCTGCTTTACCACCGATTAATGCAGTGATTAATCCTAAAATAAATGCAGTATATAATCCAACTAGTGGTGAAACACCAGCAATAATTGAAAATGCAATAGCTTCTGGAACAAGAGCAATAGCAACTACTACTCCTGATAACACATCACTTTTTACGCTATTTCCTATAAAAGTATCTTTTATATTTAGCAAATTTATACCTTTTTTGTTTAATAATCGCGATTATATCTAAGTGTTTATTAAATACACTCATTGGGAAATTATTTAATAATTTTATTCTTTCTTTTAAGGATAAAATTAATCTAAATTGAATATTTTTTTGATAGAATATCCCAATGAAATATAATTTTCTCAAATCTGTAACATTTAAATTAATTGTATTAGTTTCTATTGTATTACTAGCCTTAATTGGTGCATCTTTATTATTTAACTCACAAATTGATAAATTAAAAAAACAAATTGATAATATCTATTTTGGGAATTTTGTTCCTATTGTAAAACTAGAAAATATCCAAGATAATTATAGAAAAATCATCTCATGTAGAACTTTAAAATATATATGTAATTTCAAAAAAGAAAAAAACATTATTTTAAAAGAGTGGGAATATTATAATAGAGCATATAAAAATGATAAAGAAAAAGAAGTTGTAGGTAGTGTTGATTTTGCTATAAAGGAAACTTTTAGAGTAAATAAATTACATAAGTTTAAAAATGTAGTAAAAAAGATTGACTATTTAATTGAGTATGAAACTCAAATGGCTTACAAACAGAGAAAAATATTTGTTGATGATTATAAAAATATGAAAGACTTCTTATTTTTTAATATAGTGTCAATTTTAGTATTATCATTTATACTAATAGCGTATATTATTTATCAATTAGTAAAAAAAGATAATCAATTACGAATTCTAAATAAAAAATATAAAATTGATTCTATTACTGATTCAATGACAAAACTTTATAATAGAAAATATTTTGATACAATTTTTGATAATATGCCTTTTATTTCCAATGCAAATAGTTGGGATTGTGCATTTTTAATGTTGGATATTGATTTCTTTAAACAGTATAATGATACATATGGACATGATTTAGGAGATGAAACTCTTAAAAAAGTTGCTACATTATTAAAAGAATATTTCAATCAAAAATATGAATTTGTATTTAGATTAGGTGGAGAAGAGTTTGGTGTGATTTTATTTGATATTGATGAAATTACGGTAAAATCATGCCTAGATGATATAAATAAAAAAATTGTAGAACTTGGGATTGAACACAAAGGAAGTAAAGTTCTTGATGTTGTTTCTGTTTCAATGGGTGCAATTATTTATAAACCAAATACATATATATCAGCAAATAAGTTATATAAATATGCAGATGAATGTCTGTATAAATCAAAACAAAATGGTAGAAATCAATACCATATTTACAAGGGAGAATAATGACTTTTTTATTTAATAAAAATAATCATTTCAATTTAGCAAACATAGTTACTTTTTTTAATATTGCATCAGGTATTTTTGCAATATATTTTTTAACTCATCAAGAGTTTTTTGCCGCAGCACTATTTGCGTGGTTAGCTGGAGGATTTGATATTGTAGATGGAAAAATTGCTCGAAAATATAATTTATCAACTGAGTTTGGTATTCAATTAGATTCTTATGCAGATTTTTTATCTTTTGTTATTGTTCCTACAATGTTTATTTATTTTGCAGTAATTGATGGAAAAGAATTAACTCTATTTACGCCATTAGTAGTATTTGCATTTGTATATTATGTTATTTCTGGATTAAGAAGATTAATTCAATTTAATATTAATGCGGAAGAGGGTGAGGTTGCTAAGTATTTCACAGGAGTTCCTACACCTCTTGGAGCAATTTTATTGTGGTTAGTTTATTTAATCTCTTTAACAGGGTTTATTTCAGAAACAGTAGTATTAGTTTTAATGATTGTTATTGGTTATTTATTAAATTCTAAATTAAAAATTCCACATCCATAAGCCTTTTGATGAGTGAAATTGTAAGTATCGATTTAGGTTCTAACTCTTTTAGAGTGCTTAAATATGATGGATTAAATGATAAAATCATTGCAGAATACAATGAAGTAGTGGGTATGGCTGATGGTTTAGTTGATACTGGACTTATTTCAGACCAAGCACAGACAAGAGTAATAACTGCTATTGAAAAATCAATAGAGAAAGTTGATTATGATCCAAGTTTAGCAGTTGCCGTTACAACTGCTGCTATGAGAAAAGCCAGTAATAATGAAGAAGTTTTGAAATACTTTGAAGAAAAAACTGCTGTGAAGTTTAATATCATTGATGGTAAAGAAGAGGCAAGACTTACTTTACTTGCCGTTAAACATGCTCTAAAAAGAGAAAATATAGATTCTTCAAAATTTATACTTTTAGATATTGGCGGTGGTTCAACAGAAATTATTGTTAATACAAATGATGATTATGAAGCTCATAGTTTTGATTTTGGTATTGTAACTATGACACAAGAATATCTTCACTATCATGATTTAAATAAAGATTTGGATGATAGAAAACATGAAATACAAAAGTATTTAGAATCTTTATGTATAAACTTAGATGAATATACTTTCGTAGCAACTGCAGGAACTCCTACAACAATTGCAGCTGTTAAATTAGGGCAAGATTTCTTTTCTTATGACAAAGATGTTGTAAATGGAACTATAGTAAATTTAGATGATTTAGAGAGTTGTCTAAATATTTTAACTAAGTCTTCAAAAGAAGAAATCACGAAACTTGTAGGTCGCGGACGAGTTGAATTTATTGAAGTTGGGATTTTTATTTACAGAGCAATATTTGAAGTGTTAGCTAAAACTGAATCAATTGTACTAGATGATGGTTTAAGAGAAGGTGTTGCTTTAGATGCGTATGAAAAAAGGTGTAAGACTTAAGATAAAAGTCTTACACTTTGCTCTTGCACAATATTAGCTTGAGAAGCTGCTAAATATCCTACATTTGCTGTTACATTTGTTTTAGTGAAATCACTTGACTCATTCCCAAAATTTCTATTTTTGTTTACTTTCGTTTCATTGTAAAGATTTTGTTGTTCTTGGATAGTACCTCTTGCACTACTTTCAAGTTTATTCCCAAAATCAGTAAATTCATTTGTAATTGTTTGAATTTGTCTTGTTGCTGTTTCAACTTTGTCTAATACTTTTTCTAAATCATCTGGTAGATTTAAATTACTCTCATTTAAACCCTCAAAAATATCATTAGCAATTTGAGGAGTATTAGGTTTGTCAATTGAAAAATTATCAGTACTTGTACTAATTTCAATATTTTTTTGTTCATCATAATAATCAACATTTAAAATATTTTTATTAGCAAATTTTGTTTCATAAGCTAATTGATTAAAATTTTGTAAATCTTGATTAATTTTGTCTTTGATTTCATTTTTGTCTTGAAGATTAGTATCATCACTTTTTAAAGATTCCAAATTTTTTCTAATATCATTTAAAAAATCTTCTTGTTTATTTAATGAATTTTCTGCAATTTTACTAATTGCAATACCTTCATTTAGTGATTGTACATTAAGAGAAAGTTCATCTCTTCTTTGATTATATTGATTAACAGATAATGATAAAGATTCATTATCTACTTTCTCAATTTTGTTATTAGCTCCGGTTTTATTAAGTTCAACGGAAGGCTGGCTGTTAAGGGTACTTATATTATTGTTAATACTATTTACATCCATAATCACTCCTTATTTAATAACACTATCTTAAATTATATTTAAACTAAACTAAAAAGAATCTAAATCTAAATAGCTAGTTGTAAATAACTAAAGGTTAATTAATATAATTTTCTATATAATATCTGCTTATTTTAAAATGGAGAAATATTATGAAAATGACTGGCGCAAAAATGGTTATAGAATCATTACATCAAGAAGGGGTTGAAGTCGTATTCGGATACCCAGGTGGCGCTATTATGAACGTCTATGATGAAATATATAAACAAAACTATTTTCAACACATTCTAAATAGACATGAACAGGCATCTATTATAGCAGCAGAAGGTTATGCTAGATCAACAGGTAAAGTTGGAGTTGCAATTGTAACTTCTGGACCTGGATTTACAAATGCAGTTACAGGTTTAGCTGATGCTTATATGGATTCTACTCCATTAGTTGTTATTTCTGGGCAAGTACCAACAACTATTATTGGAACAGATGGTTTTCAAGAAATTGATGCTGTAGGTATATCTAGACCATGTACTAAGCATAATTATTTAGTTAATTCAATTGATGATTTACCAAGAATTATTAATGAAGCTTTCCACATTGCAAGTACTGGAAGACCGGGACCTGTACATATTGATATCCCAAAAGATATCACAGCTGAGTTAGGTGATTTTGTTTATCCTCAAAAGATAAACTTACCGACATATAAACCTACTGTTAATTACAATAAAAGACAACTAAAGAAAGCTATGGAAGCAATTTCAAAAGCTAAAAAACCTTTAATTTATGTTGGTGGTGGTGCAATTTTAGCTAACTGTGCTTATGAAGTTAGAGAATTAGCTAAAAAACTTAATATTCCAGCTGTTGAAACATTAATGGCTAGAGGAACTATGGGTGATTCAAATCCATTATTCTTTGGTATGTTAGGAATGCATGGTGAATTTGCTGCAAATATGGCAACACACGAGACTGATTTATTAATCTCATTAGGTGCAAGATTTGATGATAGAGTTACTGGAAGATTAGATGAATTTGCATCAAAAGCTAGAGTAATTCATGTTGATATTGACCCTACAAGTATTGATAAGTTAGTTACACCTGACTTTCCAATTGTTGGTGATTTAAAGAAAACTGTTGAAGGTATGTTAGAAGCAATTTCTGATAATGAATTTAATGATTACTCTAACTGGGTTGAATTATTAACTGAATATAGAGAGAAAGAACCTTTAAGATATAACGATTCAAATGATGTGATTAAGCCACAATGGCCAATTCAAAGAGTTGGAGAATTATTAGGAAGCAAAGCTGTAATTTCTACTGATGTTGGGCAACATCAAATGTGGACTGCACAATTTTATCCATTCTCTTTCCCAAGACAATTTATCACTTCTGGTGGTTTAGGAACTATGGGATTTGGTCTTCCAGCAGCTATGGGTGTTGCAAGAGCAATGAAGGATAAAGATAAAGTTTCTATTAACTTCACAGGTGATGGTTCAATCTTAATGAACATTCAAGAATTAATGACATGTGTTGAATCTGATTTACCTGTAATAAATATTGTTTTAAATAATAATTACTTAGGAATGGTAAGACAGTGGCAAACAATGTTCTATGATAACAGATTATCGGAAACTGATTTAACAGCTCAACCTAACTTTAAAATGTTAGTTGAAGCCTTTGGTGGAATTGGGTATAGAGTTACAACAAAAGAAGAATTTGATGCAGCATTAAAAGATGCAGTTGAGAAGAAAAAACCAGCAATGATTGAAGTTATTGTTGAAAGAAATGAAGAAGTATTACCTATGGTACCAAATGGGCATGCTTTAAATGAAATGACGTTAATTGAAGGGGCAAAATAATGAATAATTTTAATCACTACTACGATACAGAAACAACTAGACAAGTTATTTCTGTTGTTGTGATGAATGAGCACAATGTTTTATCTAGAATTGTTGGCTTATTCTCTGCTCGTGGATATAATATTGATTCTTTAACAGTAGCTCCTATTGAAGGAAGTGAATATTCAAGAATGACAATTGTAACAACTGGTGATAAAAGAATTATTGACCAGATTGTTAAACAATTAAATAAATTAATTCCAGTATTAAAAGTAAATGAACATAGAAATGTGATTGAAAAAGATACAGTATTAATGAAATTTTCTCTTAATAATAATCTATCTGATATTGATGTAATTGCAAGAGCTTATCATGGTAGTATTCAAAATGTTACAGAGGAAGCAATTATCGTATCAGCAACTGATTCTTCATCAAGAATCATGAACTTTATTAAAATTATGCAAAAATTCAATCCACTTGAAGTAGTAAGAAGTGGTATTGTAGCAATGGAAAGATAAGAAGACGATCCTTCTTATCTTATCCTATTATTAAGGATAAATATGATTTTACAAGACATAGCAAAAGCATTGAACTTACAATGTGACTCACAAAAAGAGATCTCAGGGTTAAATACCCTAATTGATTCAAGTGAAAACGAACTGACATTTTTAGAAAATAAAAAATATCTTAGTGATTTAAAAAATACAAAAGCAGCAGCTGTATTTGTTACACAGGATTTCAAAGATGAAGTACCTGAAGGAACAATTGCATTAGTTTGTGATGAGCCTTATTTAAATCTTGCTCATACAAGTAAATTTTTTGCACCAAAAATTGTTGAAACTACGGGGAATGATGCAGTTATTTCTGAAGATACTATGATTATGCCAAATGTGTATATTGGTAAAAACTCTGTTATTGGTAAAAACTGTACTATTATGGCTGGCGCTTACATTGGTGATAATGTAAGTATTGGTGACAATACAACTATTCATCCTAATGTAACGATTTATAGAGACTGTAGTGTTGGTAATGATTGTTTAATTCATGCAGGAACTGTTATTGGCAGTGATGGTTTTGGGTTTGCTAATACTAAAGATGGTAAATATATAAAAATTTATCAAAATGGTAATGTAACAATTGGAAATGATGTTGAAATTGGTGCAAATTGTACAATTGATAGAGCTGTTTTCAAATCTACAGTTATTGAAAATGGTGTAAGAATTGATAATTTAGTTCATATTGCACATAACTGTAAAATAGGAACTGGATCAATTTTAGTTTCTCAAGTTGGTTTATCTGGTTCAACTGTATTAAATCATTATGTAATAATGGGTGGACAAAGCGGTACTGCAGGTCATTTAGAAATTGCTCCTTTTACAACAATTGCTGCTCGTGGTGGTGTTACTAAAACAATTACTGAACCAAAAAAATCTTGGGCAGGTTTTCCTTTAATGGGTCATAGAGAATGGCTTAAATTACAAGGAAGAATTGCAAAATTATTAAAATAAAGGCTTTAAAATAGCAAAGAAAATCATATCCTTAATTATTCTATTCATTATAGTATTCTTTGAATTTTCTACTTTTGTTAGTGCAAAAGAAGTAGTGGGAACTGCAGGTTCAAGTTTTGCTACCTTTTCACAAAAATATTTTGGGTATTTATCTTATGTATATTTATTACTTTTTGTATACCCTCTATATTTAGTAAACTACAAAAAAGATATTCAAAAAAAAGAAGTTTTTTTAAATATCTCTGTAGTTTTACTTATTCTATTTATATCTTTAATTTTTCAATCATTAATAATAGATACTAAAGCTAACAGCGGTGAAATAGGTAATATTCTAGTTCATGACTTAATCCCATTTATTGGTAGAGCTGGATTATATATCTTTGTTCTAGTGGGTTATATTATATCTTTCCTAGTAATAAAAGAGAATTCTGATTTTGAATTTAATGGGGTTCAGAAAATGAAAGATAAATTTAAATCAGAAGCAAAACAGAGTAAACCTAAAAGAATAGAAAATAGTAGAAGAACAAAAAGAAAAGAACAGAACGTTGTTATAAAAGAAGAGGGTGATACAGCAGAGATAATTCTAGAAATGCCTGCCACTCCTAATACTAATATAAAAGAAGTAAAGAATGATTCTAACACTAAAAATGATATAGAAGAGTTTATTTCTAAACCAGATGTTTATGAAGTTATGGAAGAAATAAAATCTGAAGAGTTTGCTAATCAAACTCCTTCAAATACAAAAGAAGAAAATATAGAAGAAGTATTAGAAGTTCAAACTGAATCTCATGGAATTATTGTAGAAGAATTAGAAGAGAATAAAAAACTTTTAGAAGATATAGAAATTGGTAAAACTGAAAAACCAAAAGATTTTGAATTACCTCATACAAACTTTTTCCAAAAAGCTCCTAAAGAGAAAAAAAATAAAGTAAGTGAATCTGAAATAGATCAAAAGATTTCTGATCTGTTAGATAAACTTGCTATGTTTAAAATTGATGGGGATGTAGTAAGAACTTATACAGGTCCAGTTGTAACTACTTTTGAATTTAAGCCAGCACCAAATGTAAAAGTTTCTAAGATTCTGAATCTTCAAGATGATTTAGCAATGGCACTTAAAGCACAAACAATCAGAATTCAAGCTCCAATTCCTGGAAAAGATGTTGTTGGTATTGAAGTTCCTAATGCTGAAATGCAAACTATTTATTTAAGAGAGATGTTAGAGAGTGAATTATTCCAAAACTCTAAATCACCTCTTACAATGATATTAGGAAAAGATATTGTTGGTAAGCCATTTATTACAGATTTAAAGAAACTACCACATTTACTTATTGCAGGAACTACAGGTTCTGGTAAATCAGTTGGTATTAACTCTATGATTCTTTCATTATTATATAAGAACTCGCCAGATAATCTTAAATTAGTTATGATTGATCCTAAGATGCTTGAGTTCTCAATGTATAATGATATCCCACACTTACTAACTCCTGTTATTACAAAAGCAGGTGATGCTATCAATGCATTAGCAAATATGGTAGGAGAAATGGAGAGACGTTATACTTTAATGTCTCAAACTAGAACTAAGAACATTGAAAACTATAATGAGAAAGCTAAAAAAGAAGATTTTGAAGCTTTCCCTTATATTGTAGTTGTTATTGATGAGTTAGCAGATCTTATGATGACTTCTGGTAAAGATGTTGAATATTCAATTGCAAGACTTGCTCAAATGGCAAGAGCTTCTGGTATTCACTTAATTGTTGCAACGCAAAGACCATCTGTTGATGTTGTTACTGGTCTAATTAAAGCAAACTTACCATCTAGGCTTTCTTATAAAGTAGGTCAAAAAGTTGATTCTAAGATTATATTAGACTCAATGGGTGCTGAATCATTACTTGGTCGAGGGGATATGTTATTTACTCCTCCTGGTATGTCAGGACTTGTAAGAATTCATGCTCCTTGGTCAATGGAAGCTGAAATTGATAAAGTTGTTGATTTCTTAAAAGAGCAAAGAGATGTTGATTATGATATGAATTTTATTAAAGATAGAAATTCATCATCTTCAAGCAATACATCAACTGATGCTGAACTTGGTGATTTAGATCCTCTATATGAAGATGCTAAACAAGTTGTAATAAATGATAAAAAAACTTCTATTTCTTACATTCAAAGAAAACTTAGAATTGGATACAACAGAGCAGCTACAATTGTAGAACAATTAGAGCAAACTGGTGTATTATCTGAAGCAAATGTAAAAGGTAATAGAGAAATATTAATTTAATAGTTAATTTCCATTTATTTAAGTTAAAACCTAAATAAATGAGAAATAGCTATATTTCTTATAAAAAAACAGCTATTTCTACATTAAGAGTTAGAATTCTCATTATTTCTAAAAGAATATCAAAGTTTCTTACATTATATAAATCTTCAAATACAATTAAAACCATGTATAAAGTTAAGTTATAAATACAATAACTAATTAAAGCTAGTGTTTAATACAATTTAATTATAATTGCATAGTTTTTTGTATGGTTTATTTTATTTTATTTATGTTAGAATAAATAAATTATTATTTAAGGAGTTTGTTATGAATACAAGTATTGTAGGAAGACACATAGATTTAACTGAGCCAATTAAAGATTATATTAATAGTTCTGTAGAGATTTTTAAAAAATACAATTTAGATATTATTTCTGTTAATTCAATTATTTCTCAAGAAGAAAAACACGGTAAAAAAGCGTTTTCTTTTGAGTTTACTCTAAATGTTGCACATTTAGATACAATTGTTGTAAAACAAAAAGATAAAGACTTATATTCAGCTGTAGATATTGCTGTTGATAGAGTTTCTAAAGTGTTAAGAAGACACCATGATAAAATTACTGGACATAGAGCTACTAAACTTACTGAAGTTGAAGCTAATGTAATTGAAGATCAAATTGCTATTGAATTAGAAAAATTTGAAGATGAAATTACACCAGTAAGATTAAATTCATATAAACCAATGGATATTGAAGAAGCATTAAAAGAATTAAAAGCTTCTGATTCACAATTTAAAGTATTCTATGATAAAGACGATAACATGAGAGTACTTTATAAAAGCTCTAATGAAGGTAACTTCGGATTATATTAATCCCTAGCTTCATTAGTGAAAAAGGTATTAGTTATATTGGCTAATACCTTTTTTATTTTATACAATTATAATTAGGATTTTAAAAATTTATGACTAAAGAATTAAAGAAAATTGCACTTATTGGGCAGCCAAACGTAGGAAAATCTTCTCTTTTTAATAGAATTGCACAAAAAAGAATTGCAATTGTTTCAGAACAAGCAGGAACAACTAGAGATATTAGAAAACATGAAGTTGAAGTTTTAGATAGAAAAGCATTAATGCTGGATACTGGTGGTATTGATGAAACTAATGATGCAATATTTTCAAATGTAAAAAGAAAAGCAATTGAGACTGCAAAAGAAGCTGATATAATACTTTTTATGGTAGATGGTAAAAATATACCAGATGATAAAGATAAAGAATTATTTTATGAGCTTCAGGCTTTAGGTAAAGAATTAGCTTTAGTAGTAAATAAAATTGATAATGATAAAGAACTAGAAAGATTATGGGAATTCTTTGAATTTGGAATTTCAGATGAAGATCTTATGGGTATTTCGGTTTCTCATAATAGAGGAACAAAAAACTTATTTGAATGGATTTACAAACACCTTCCTGAAGTTATTGAACCAGAAATTGCAACAGAACTAGCAGATAATGAAAATGATTCATTAGACGATTTACTAGAAGATGGAGAAATTGAAGATGAAAACAATAATGAAATTAAAGTTGGTATCATTGGAAGAGTTAATGTAGGGAAATCATCTACATTAAATGCAATTATTGGAAAAGAAAGATCTGT
>AYRE01000080.1_pt1 | contig 12109 bp, 12 predicted proteins | sample 183791 | NCBI WGS metagenome assembly AYRE01 (sample SAMN02391470, study PRJNA226580) | bioreactor metagenome | isolation source: day 6 sample from continuous culture bioreactor with low C:N ratio... | place: Germany: Bremen | reverse complement strand
ATATTTTGCTAGACTTTCAAAAAAGGAATTTATTGAAAACAGCACAAAATCATATAACACTTATTTTACTATTAGCTGTTTTATCATCAGTTACACCACTTGCTGTTGATGCGTACTTACCATCAATGCCAGATATTGCACAAGACTTGGGCGTAAAAATAAATAAAATAGAATTAACAGTTAGTATTTTTTTAATATTTTTTGCTATTGGGCAACTAAGTGGAGGAATATTATCAGATAGATTAGGACGAAAGAAAACAGCACTTTTAGGATTATTAGGATTTTGTATTTCTAGTTTTGCTCTGTTCTTCTCAAACTCTTTGGAGAGTTTATATTTATTTAGAGCTACACAAGCCTTCTTTGGAGCAATGGCTACAGTTAATTCCGCTGCAATTGTAAGGGATTTATTCCATGGAAAAGAGGCTGCTAAGATATTCTCAGCAATAGCTTCTATTATGATGATAGCACCAATGATTGCTCCTGCTTTAGGTTCATTAGTAATTACATTTTTCACTTGGAATTATATATTTTTGTTTTTAGGAATTTACTCATTTATTGTGATGATTATAATTTATTTTAAATTACCACTTACGGGAATCAAAAGTAAAACAAAAATCAAAGAAGCATATAAAAAAGTCCTAACTCACAAACAAGCAATGGGATACATATTAGCAGTATCTTTTGGTTTCTCTGGCATGTTTATATTTATTGAGAAAAGTTCATTTATTTATATGGAGTATTTCTTAATCTCAAAAGAGTATTTTCCTCTGTTTTTTGGTGCAAACGTTCTAATGATGATTATTCTTACAAAAGTTAGTATGAAACTTATTCAAACTATTGATACAAGAAAAGTTTTAAAGTCTGGAATTATTCTACAATTAATAGCAGGACTTGCACTAGTTGGCTTCTCTTTTGAGGCTTCTATTTATACTATTTTCGCAGCTATGGTTTTATATGTAGGCTCACTTGGATTTATTTTTGGAAATGCAATGGCTTTAGCCTTGGATTATTTCAAAGAAGATTCTGGGGTTGCAAATTCTGTTATTGGTGTAAGTGAATTTACAATAGCTGGAGTTATTGGCTTTTTAGCTTCACTAGTTCATAGTGAGACTTTAACACCAGTATTTTTAATGATGGTAGCAACATCTTTTTTTGCTCTTATCTCATTAAGACTTAGTAAATAAAAGTAAACTTTTAAGAGTTACTTTTATTTATATAATGCTTTAAAATATCTATAGTTTTAGAAGCATATCCCCACTCATTATCATACCAAACAAGAAGTTTAATCATATTGCTATTTTTTACATCTGTATATCTATGGTCAATAATTGTTGTTTTATTCTCTTGTTTAAAATCACTTGATACTAAAGGGTCGTAGTTATTTAAAAATACTGGGAACTTTTGATTTTTCTCGCACTCTTCAAAAAGATTGATAATCTCATCTTTAGAAGATTTCTCTTTTGTAAATAAAGTCACATTAATAGCTCCTACAGTATCTGTTGGAACTCTAAGAGAATTAGATGAAATCAAATCATGATTAAACTTATCTAAGACATATGAACAAGCATCAATAGTTGTTGTTTTACTTGGAATAATATTCTGAGTTGAAGACCTACCAAACTCAAAGTTATAATCTACATTTCTTGTAGCACTTCCAATAAAACTTCCATCAAGTACTCTTTGGTGATTAAGTAGGGGATGAATAGTTACTATATCTCCACATATAATCTCTTTTGTTTCATCTATTAGTTTTAAAGCTGGTAATAGTGCAGTTGCATTACATGAACTTGTAGATATAACTTTATGTGTATTGATATCTAGTTTATCTTCATTTGCTCCAAGAACAACATTAATATCTGCATTAGCATTTGGATGAGTTAAGAATATAGCTTTCACATCTAATTTTTTTAAAGCTTCTAAATCATCTTTTACACCACTTGCATCAATAATAATATCAACTTCTTTAAGGTCTACATTTAATAGTGAGTTTTCATTTATGATTTTGATTCTTGAAGTACTATTTTGAATATAGTTCTTTTCCATAACCTTGAATTTATCTGATAAGTTTCCATATGTGGAATCATGATTAATTGAATAAACAATATTTTCAATATAAGGGTTAATTTCATTTATAGCAACAATTTCAAAACTCTCATTTTTTAGTAATTGTTTTAAAATGGCTTTGCCAATACGGCCAACACCATTTAGTAGTATTTTTATTTTCATAGTTTTCTAGACCTAAGTATTAATATGCGTAATTTTAGCATATTAACTTTTAGTCTAGTGGTTTATTTACATAGTAAAGCAAGTTTTTTAGATAGTTCTAGTAATTCTTCTTTTTCATTTAATCCATCAATGAATCTTTTAGGAATATTTTCAATTCCCACTTGTGCCCCAACTAAAGCTCCCGTTAAAATGGAACGTGCTTGATTTTGTCCACCACCGTTTACTGAGTGTAGAATGGCACTTTCAAAATCATTTTTAAATCTTGAAGCTAAATAATAAGAAGCAGGTAAAATATGATAAATTGCACAAGGCATACCATATACTAAAGACACTTTCCATGCAGGCTCTATTTTTATTTCAGAATCTTCTGCTGCTTGTGCAATAAAAGAAGGTGATAATAAAGCATCAGGTGATGCAAATAAACCTATGTTTGAAGGATCTTTACTTCCAGTTTTTGGTGGTTGAAGATTATCAGAAGTAACAGCATGGAAAGGAAGTTCTCCTTTTTTTACTAATCTCATCAATTTTGTTGAAATGGTTTTATCAAGTTTTTCACCTTGAATTAATTGTGCTAAAACGGCACCATATGCAACTGTCATAGAACCCACAATATCATCAACTTGCGTTAAAAAAGTATTATGTGATATAGATTTTGCAAGCTCTTTTGGCTTAAAAGCATATCTAACTGCTAAAGCTAAAGTTCGCTCAATTGCCTCAGTTGTATCAGCTCTACTACCAACTTCATCCCAAGATAGTTTAGCTTCTACTCTTTGTCTATAAACTTCTCTAATTGATTGAGAAGTATATCCTCCTGGTCCATGAGTTGGAATACCATCAATTTTAGTAAAAAGGTCTTCATCTAATTTCTTACAAAAGTCATCTTGATTATAAGCCTTATTTTCTATGATAGAATTTATCATAAGTTTTAGTATGTAGCCAGATTGAGATAAGTCACCTGCTTTTTGATTCTCATGATACCTACCTTTTTTAGGCTTTGTATAATCAGTAATCCACTTTCCATAATCTTTATATTGTTCTTCTAAATCATAATACCAATGGGGACCTAATGCCATAGCATCACCTATAAACGCTCCAATAATCGCCCCTTGGGCTCTACTTATAATTTGTGACTCATTCATATCTAAATCCTTTTAATTGTTCATCTCAATAAATAAAAAGTGAGAGTTAGAATTTGCATGTATCTGTATTTGAGATTCACTTGTAATTTCCAGTGCATCACCATCACTTAATTCTATACCATTTATTTTTGAACTTCCTTCAATTTGTGTGAAATAAACCTGTCTGTTTTTACCTATTGAATATTCAATCTCTTTTCCACTCTCTAATTCACTAACAAATAAATTGACATCTTGATGAATTTGAATTTTGGCATCACCTTCTTGTGATGAAACAATATTTAAAAGTTTGTTTTTTCTTTCTTCTACTTCAAATTTATGAGAACCATATAATCTATCTAATCCATTTTTTGGAGGAAGTATCCATATTTGTAAAAGTCTTAAGTCTTTTGTTTTATTCATATTAAATTCACTATGATAAATTCCATCTCCAGCACTTAAATATTGAACTTCACCTCTTTTTAGAGTCTCTTCATTTCCCATTGAATCTTTGTGTGTTATTTCTCCATCTACAATATATGAAATGATTTCCATATTTTGATGAGGATGTGTACCAAAACCACCTTGAGGATGAATAATATCATCATTTAAAACTCTTAATACTCCAAAATTGATATTTTGAGGATTTCTATACTCCGCAAATGAGAAATGAAATCTACTTTCTAACCAACCAAGATTAGATGTACCCATATTTTCTTTATTTAGTTTTTTTAACATTGTTTATTCCTTTTAATCAAAAGCAAAACATTCCATTGATAAATTTGTATATGTTATTTCGTGGTTGAAAGATTTTGCTTTTTTATTTATGGCACTTCCATAGATAATATATAGAGGTAAAAAGTGTTCAGGACTTGGGTGATTTTGATAAAAAGTATCTAAGTTTTTTATTTCAAGTAATTTCTTTTTATCTCCACTCTCTACAGCTTCTACAACAAAGTCATTAAAATTTTGAGCATACTTTTTTACTTCTCCTAAAACACTCATATCTGATAAATTATGTGTTAATCCTCCACTACCTATTATTAGTGCATCTTTTTTAAATACCTGTAGTTTTTCACCTAAATTAATCAACTGTTCAATTGAATAATTTAGAGGAATTGATAGTTGTATTACAGGGATTTGAAGTTCTTCGTACATCATTGCTAATGTAGTCCAAACTCCATGGTCATATGTATTTCTATTTGTATCAATTTCTATGTTAATATTTTGTTTTTTTAGTTCTTCTATTATATTTAAGGAGATGTTTTTATTGCTATTTATCTCATATTTAAACTCATATAACTCATCTTCAAAACCATAAAAATCATACATTAAATCTTTTGTTTCATAATTTATAATTTTTAAATCTTTTGTAGTCCAATGGGCTGAAACTACAATAATATACTTTGGTTTTTCTAATGTGCTTGCAAATGTTTTTATATTTTTCTTTGTAAAAGAATTTCCTAAAATCATATTAGGAGCTCCATGTGAAATAAATAGACTTGGGTTCATTTTTTATCCTTATTCTGCCACTTGTACAAATTGTTCTAAAATTCTTTTAGAACTATCAGCTCTTAATGGACTTTGATATGTAGTAATAATTTCTCTTGGCATTACAAGTGAGCCTAATTTTGTAAATTGACTTCTCATTGCATTAGATACATTTTCACCACTACCACCAGAATGAGTTGCTAGCTGGATTGGTTTTAATGTAAATACTTCTCTAAAATCATCTCCAACTCTTGAAATCCATGCTACTGTATTTACAAGAACTGGAGGCAGTGAAAAGTTGTATTCAGGAGAAACAAATACGTATGCAGAAGCCTTTTTCATATCTCTTATAAGTGATTCTATTTTTTTTGGAATACCGTCATGCTCTTCTTTAAAACTATCATACATAGGAAGATCTAAATCAACTAAGTTGATTATTTGACTCTCTTTTCCTAACTCTTTTAGTTGACCTTGAAGAGTATTTGCTAACTTCATATTTTCATTTAAACTTGCTACAAATATTAAATACATTGTGAACTCCTTTTATTTTTAATCCTAACTAGTTATTTAGCTAAGATTCCTTCTACTTCGATGTTTAATTTTACTTTTTCACCAACAACTACGCCACCAGCTTCTAAAGCTTTGTTCCAGTTAAGACCATAATCTTTTCTATTAATTTTACCACTTAATTCTAGTCCAACTCTTTTATTTCCCCATGGATCAACCACAGTTCCATTGTTTTCAAAATCTAACTCAACATTTTTTGAAACACCTTTTATTGTTAGTGTTCCATATGCTTTATCATCATTAATTTTATCAAGTTTAAATGTTAAAGTTGGATATTTTGCAGCATCAAAGAAATCTGCAGATTTTAAATGACCATCTCTTTTTTCATTTTCAGTATCAATAGAGTTAATTTCAACTTTTCCTTCTAAGGCTTTTAAAGTATTTGTTTTTTCATCATAATTGATTTTTCCCGTAAAAGTATTGAACTTACCTGCTACATTTGAAATCATTAAATGTTTTACTTTAAATCCTACGTTTGAATGGCTAGCATCCACATTGTATGTTCCTGCGTATAAGGCACCTGCGCTTAAAATTGAAGCTAATCCTAATTTTACTAATTTTGTCATTTCTTATCCTTTTTGTATATAGTACTAGTTAGTACTATGTGTTTAAAATTTTTTTAATTGGCTTTATAAACCTTATTTATAAGTTCATATAAAGTATCTAATTCATCATCACTTAATACTTCAAGTAATTTGTGTACATTTTTTGCATGATCTGGAAATAGTTTTTCTATTACTTCAATTCCTTTTTCATTAATAGTAAGAATAGAAGCTCTTCTATCTTCTGGATCAGAAATGGCTTTAATCCACCCATCTCTTTTTAAATTTCTAACTACAACTGTAATATTACCAGGAGTACTTGTTGTAAGTTTTGTAATTGAACCAATATTTAAATCACCTCGGTGATAAAGTACTTCAAGTACTTTAAACTGATTAAATGTTAAGTCAAAGCCATCTAAGTAGTCAATTAATTTATTATGAAATTTAGATCTGAACTTTTCTATTCTAACAATTGTTCTCATAGATTTATCTGTTCTTTTTCCATAAGTCTTAAGTGGTTTTGTATTCATGTCTCTAACTCCTTGTTGAAATTATACTACTAACTAGTAATAAATGTCAATAGCTTCTGATTGTAATACTACTAGTTAGTACTAAAATACTTAAAAAAAAGGCCAAGAAATGGCCTCTAGCTAAATTTAGAAATTTATGATTTTTTTGCAGTTGACATAAATACAGCAGCCAAAATCAAAAACATTCCTGTAATTCTATTTTGAATTTTCATTGCTTTTACATCTTTTATTAAGAATTTTAATTTAGATGCCATTGATGAATATCCTGTCATTACAAAAACATCAACAATACATAAAGTAAGCCCAATTATTAGAAATTGAAGCCATAAAGATTCATTTGGATTTAAAAACTGAGGAATAAACGCCACTAGAAAAACTGTCGCTTTTGGATTAGTAAGATTTATAAACGTAGCTGTTAAAAAAGCCTTCTTTGCGTCATAAGATTTTATTTGTTCACTTTCCTCAACTAGCTCAACTTTTTCAAATATTTTACTAAGACCAAGATAAACTAAATATGCTACTCCTACCCATTTTACTATATTAAAAATAAGCACAGATTTAGCAATAATTGCTCCAAGTCCAATAACAACAATAAAAGTTTGAGCAAGCAGTCCTGCTTGTAAACCAAAAATAGCTGAATATGATTTTTTTAGTCCATATTTAATACCGTAATTCATAGAGACAACTGCCCCTGCACCGGGTGAAACCGAGATTGCAATTGAAGCTAAAAGAAGTGTTAACCATACTTCAAAATCCATTATTAAATCCTTCTATATAAGTATTAATAGCTTATATAAAAACAAGTAAAATATAACTTAACCTCTTCATAATAAACAATTAGCTAAAATATCACGATTTGCTATAAAGAAAGAAAAACAAGGAAATAAAATGCTATTAACTCCGGGACCAACTCCAGTACCAGAATTTGTTAGAAAGGCTATGGCTGATATTACTATTCACCATAGAACTCCTGAGTTTGAAGCTATATTTAAAGAAACTAGAGAATTATTATTAGAACTGTTTGATATGCCAGAAGCAGTTATGTTAGCTTCAAGTGGAACAGGTGCTATGGAAGCTTGTGTTACAAATTTAACGCACAAGAAAGCACTTACAGTTAATTCAGGAAAGTTTGGTGAGAGATTTGGAAAAATCTGTTCAGCTTTCGATATTGACTACACTGAAATCAAAAATGAATGGGATACACCAGTTGATGTAAATGCTGTTGTTGAAACAATTAAAAACGATAGTGACATCGATGCTGTATTTATTCAAATTTGTGAAAGTGCTGGAGGTTTAAGACATCCAGTAGAAGAAATTGCAAAAGCAGTTAAAGAAATTAATAAAGACATTATGATTGTTGCTGATGGAATTACAGCAATCGGTGTTGAAAAAGTTGATACTACTAATCTTGATGCAGTAATCACTGGAAGTCAAAAAGCACTAATGCTTCCTCCTGGTTTATCAATGATTGGATTATCAAATGCAGCAGTTGAAAAAATCAATGCTCAACCAAAAGGTTATTACTTAAACCTGAGCGCTGAGATTAAAAAGCAGGGACAAAATACAACTGCTTATACAGCTGCTACAACTTTAATTATTGGATTAGGAGCAATTCTTTCTAAAATTAAAGAAGATGGGTTTGAAAACTTATATGCAAAAACAGCATTAAGAGCAAAATCATCAAGAGAAGCTTTAGTTGCAATTGGATGCAAAGTTTATCCGGCAACTCCAGCAAATGCAATGACAACAATCTTTACTGAAAATGCACCAGCAATCAGAAAGATTTTAAAAACAAAATACAATGTTAATATTGCAGGTGGACAAGACCATATTAAAACTTCTATTTTCAGAATTAATCACATGGGATTAGTTGAAGATTACGAAGCAGCATGGGCCGTAAATGCAGTTGAGTTAGCAATGGACGAGTTAGGGTTAAGAGCCTTTGATGGAACAGCAAATAAAGTATTTGCTCAATCTATGTTTAAAGGAAACTAATTACTATGGTTTTTGAACACGAAATTCCAAAAGGAAGTAGATTATACTTTGGGAAAGCAGCAAAAGCAAAAAGAGCTTTAGAAAATAAGATTTGTACTATTTTAGATAATAGTGGATTTGAAGAAATTGTTACTCCAAACTTTTCTTATTCTCAACATCAGTCAATTGCTAATGAAAAGAAATTAATTAAATTTTCTGATGAACAAAATGAACAAGTTTCATTAAGAGCTGATTCTACTTTAGATGTAGTAAGAATTATCTCAAAAAGATTAGGTAGAACAACTGATCATAAAAAATGGTTTTATGTTCAACCAATCTTTACTTATCCATCAAATGAAGAGTACCAAATTGGGTGTGAGTGGATAAAACATGATAATATTTCTGATATTATGAATTTAACAGCAGATATTCTAAAAGCTTTAGAAATCGAACCTGTTTTTCAAATATCAAATATTAACATACCAAAACTAGTTGCAAGTGAATTAAACATTAACATTGATTTATTTAAAAACGGTGAGATAGCAGCACTATTTAAATTAAATTGTAATTGGTTAAACGAATTAATAAAAGTTAAAAATATTTCTGATTTAGAAGCGGTTATAAAAATTGTACCAGCTACAATAAAAACAGAATTAGAGATTTTATTAAATAAAGCAAATGAAGTTGATTATTCAAATAAAGTAATTGCTCCATTATATTACGGGTCGTTAAAATATTATAATGGTGTTTATTACAGAGTAATTAGTGATAATTTAACAATATGCAAAGGTGGTATGTACTCAAGTGAGGGTATGTGTTCATTAGGTTTTGCACTTTATACAGATAGTTTATTAAAAATTTTAGAGGATTAATATGAGTAAAGCAGATTTAATTGTAGGAATACAATGGGGTGACGAAGGTAAAGGTAAGATGGTTGATATGCTTGCCCAAAATTATGATATGGTTTGTAGATCACAAGGTGGTCACAATGCAGGTCATACTATCTGGGTTGATGGTGTAAGATATGCATTACACTTAATTCCTTCGGGAGTTTTAAATCCAAAAGCAATTAATATCATTGGTAATGGTGTTGTATTATCACCAGAATCAATTATCAAAGAGATGGAACAATTTGGTGATTTAACAGGAAGATTATTTATTTCTGATAAAGCACATTTAAATTTACCATACCACGCTTTAATTGATCAAGCTAAAGAGAGACTAAAAGGTGATAAAGCTATTGGTACTACTGGAAAAGGTATTGGACCAGCTTATGCTGAAAAGATTTCTAGAACTGGATTTAGAGTTGGTGAATTATTAAACCCAGCAAAATTAACAGCTTCTATTATTGAATTCTTTGAACAAAATAAAGCTATCTTCAATGTATTAGAAATTAATACTCCTGAAGAAAAAGAGTTATTAGAATTATTAGAATCATATAAAGAAAAATTAGCACCACTTATTGCAAACACTACTAATATGGTTTGGGATGCAATTGATGCTGATAAGAAAATTTTATTAGAAGGTGCTCAAGGTACTTTACTTGATATTGACCATGGAACATACCCATATGTTACTTCTTCTTCTACTGTAAGTGCTGGAGCTTGTACTGGTTTAGGTATTTCTCCAAAAGATATCGGTACTGTAACTGGTATTGTAAAAGCATATACTACTAGAGTTGGTAACGGTCCTTTCCCATCAGAAGATTTTACAGACGAAGGTCAAAAAATTGCTGATATTGGTAAAGAAGTAGGTGTTACAACTGGTCGAGGTAGAAGATGTGGTTGGTTTGATGCAATTGCAGTAAAACACGCTTCTAGATTAAATGGTTGTGACCAATTATCATTAATGAAACTTGATGTATTAGATGGTTTCCCAAAAATTAAAATCTGTGTAGCTTATGATTTAAATGGTGAAAGAATTGATTATATGCCATCTGATTTAGATAATGTAAAACCTATTTATGAAGAGTTTGATGGATGGGATACACTAGTTGGTGTAAGAGATTATGATGCACTTCCAGAAAATGCAAAAAAATATATTGAAAAGATTGAAGAAGTTACTTCAACAAAAGTTGGTATAGTATCAACATCACCAGAGAGAGCAGACACTATTATAAGAGGGTAGAAAGATGAGAATTAAGTTACATCACACACCGTATATTTCTAAGAGAATTACGAGAGATTTAGTAAATTGTAGTTTTGTTGAAGTTAGAAAAGAAAAAAGTAGTATAGAAGTTGAAATCGAAAGAATCATCGATGCTGATATTGAAAAAGAGTTTGATCTTGACGAAAAAGTTGAAACAATTCTAGATGAGCAAGAAGAAGAAATTGAAAATCTTAATGCGGATAGAAGACAGCTTTTTTGGATGACAAAAAAGAGATTAGCAAATGATTTTGGTGTAATCTTAAATAATGAAGATAGATTCTCAGACATTGCACACCAAATTTTAGACTTTTTATGGGAAGAAGATTATATTCATTACACTTGTTCAGATAACCAAGTGAAGAATATCATTTTCTCTTCTATTGATGAGTTTATGAAAGGTTTTGAGCAAGCAGATTCAGCAGTATTGACAAAACTTAAAAGTTATAAAAGAAAGTTAATACCTGGAACTGAGGATTATGATTTAGTTTATCATAGATTATATGAAGAGGAATTAATTAAAAGAGGGTTAATATAATATGCAAAAAGTATGGATATATTTAGAGAATGGAACATTCTTAGAAGCAAAATCTTTTGGTGCAACTGGAACATCAGTTGGAGAGATCGTATTTAATACATCATTAACTGGATACCAAGAGATTATTACTGATCCATCATATGCTGGACAATTTGTAACTTTTACAATGCCAGAAATTGGTAATGTTGGTGTAAATGAAGATGATATGGAAAGTAAAACTGCATACTGTAAAGGTGTGTTTGTAAGAACTTATCATCATGAATACTCTAACTATAGAGGACAAAAAGATTTAGATGCACTATTAAAAGAACATGGTGTTTTAGGAATCACAGAAATTGATACTAGATATTTAACTAAAATGATTAGAGATGAAGGTGCTATGATGATGATTGCATCTACTGAAATTTCAGATAAAGATGAATTAGCTAAACAATTAGCTGCATCTCCTAGAATTGAAGATATTAACTACATTGAAGAAGTATCAACTAAAGAAGCGTATATCCATAAATTTGGTGCGTGGAATCATGAAAACAAAGCTTATAATAAAGCTGTGATGAGTGATAAAAAAGTTGTTGTTGTTGATTTTGGTGTTAAAAGAAATATCTTAAATGAATTAGTAGAATCTGGTCTTGAAGTTGAAGTTATTCCTTCATCTTTTAAAGCTGAAGAATTAATTGCAAGATTTGAAGCTAATGAAATTGGTGGAATCTTCTTATCAAATGGACCTGGTGATCCATTAACATTAACAGAAGAGAAAAAACAAGTTCAAAAATTAATTGAAGCAAACATTCCAATGTTTGCAATTTGTTTAGGACACCAAATGTTATCAATTGCTCATGGATATGATACATACAAATTAAAATTTGGTCAGCATGGTGGTAACCATCCAGTTGCTAACCCATCAAAAGTAGTTGAAATTACTGCGCAAAACCATAACTATAATGTTCCAGATAATATTATTGAAATTGCTGAGATTACTCA
>AYRE01000079.1_pt1 | contig 12114 bp, 8 predicted proteins | sample 183791 | NCBI WGS metagenome assembly AYRE01 (sample SAMN02391470, study PRJNA226580) | bioreactor metagenome | isolation source: day 6 sample from continuous culture bioreactor with low C:N ratio... | place: Germany: Bremen | reverse complement strand
ATAATCTCAATTGCTTGTCCAACTTGATTTAATGAAGTACCTGAGAAAATAGTTACTAACTCAGGATAACCAATAGCAGTTGCTAGTGAGGAGTTTTTTACTAAGTTAAGATACTGATTAATAACAGGCGGAATAATAACTCTTAATGCTTGTGGTAAAACAACTTTTTTAAGAATAATATAGTCTTTTAATCCTAAAGCGTGTGCTGCTTCTTTTTGACCTTTAGGAACTGCTTCAATACCAGCTCTTACAGCTTCAGCGATATAAGTAGCTGTATAAATACTAAGTGCAAAAGATAAGGCTAGTAATTCAGGGATTAAAGTCCAACCACCTTTAAAGTTAAAACCTTTTAATTGTGCATATTCTAATGTTGCAGGTGTACCACTTAGGAAATAAACTAATACAGGTGCTCCTATTAAAATACCTAGAGAAGTCCATAATAATGGAAACTCTTCTCCTGTTTCATCATGTCTTTTTTTGGCCCAATTTGATAGATAAACAACAGCAATAATACCTAATACAAAAGCAATAATTACTGCGATAAAACCACTCTCTAAAATAGGTTTAGGAATATATAACCCACGATTATTGAAGAAAATAGAGTCAAAAAAAGAAATACTTTGTTTTGGACTTGGCAGTGCAGCTAAAACAACGTTATACCAAAAAAGAATTTGTAATAGAATAGGTATATTTCTAAATGTTTCAACATAAACCATTGATAGTTTTGAAACCATCCAGTTTTTTGAAAGTCTTCCAATACCAACTAATAATCCAATAAGAGATGCGAAGATAATACCAATTACAGAAACTAAAATAGTGTTTAATAAACCAACTATAAATACTTTTCCATGGCTATCTGATTCGTCATATGCAATTAAGGACTGTAAGATTCCAAATCCAGCTTCACTTCCTAAGAAATCGAAACCTGTATTAATTCCACGTTTTTCAATATTTATAAACATATTATTTAAAACAAAATATGTGAATATGAATATTGAGATAAGTGCAATTATTTGATAAATAATGGCCCTGTTGTCAGGATTGTTATAAAACGCACTCGAAAACATTGAGGGCTTATTTTTTTTATTCATTTTTATACCTTAATAAAAAAAAGGGGGATAATTCCCCCTTTCTGTAATAGAAACTAATATATAAGTTATTAGATAATTTGATTATCTAATTGGTGCTCCATATTGTAAACCACCATCATTCCAAAGTTTATTTAAACCTCTTTCAATTTTTAAAGGAGAGTTAGCCCCCACATTTCTTTCAAATGATTCACCGTAGTTTCCTACATTTTTGATAATATTATATGCCCATTTTTTGTCTAAACCTAAGTTCTTACCAGCTTCACCTGATTCACCTAAGATTCTTTTAACACCTGGATTTTTACTTTTTAACATAGAATCTACATTTGCTTGAGTAATTCCAAATTCTTCAGCATTTAATAATGCAATGTGAGTCCATTTAACAATATTAAACCATTTATCATCACCTTGTCTTACAACTGGACCTAATGGTTCTTTTGAAATAATTTCAGGAAGTACTTTTACAGAATTAGGATCTTTTACTTTTAAAACTAAACCATAAAGTTGAGAAGCATCAGAAGTTACAACGTCACATCTACCAGATTTGAAACCTTCAATAGTTTGACCAGATGTATCATAAGTAATTGGTTTATAAGTCATCTTATTAGCTTTGAAGTAATCAGTTAAATTAAGCTCAGTTGTAGTTCCTGCTTGAATACAAACAGTTGCGCCATCTAATTCTTTTGCTGAATTTACACCAATATCTTTATTTACTAAGAAACCTTGACCGTCATAATAATTTACACCAGCGAAGTTAAGACCTAATGAAGTATCTCTTGTGTTTGTCCAAGTAGTTGATCTTGAAAGTAAATCAATTTCACCACTTTGAAGTGCTGTAAATCTTTCTTTGGCAGTTAAAGAAACATATTTAACTTTAGAAGCGTCACCAAATACAGCAGATGCAACAGCTTTACACATATCAACATCTAAACCTTTCCATTGTCCACTTGAATCAGTTGCAGAAAAACCAGCAATACCTGTAGATACACCACAATTTAAAACACCTTTTTTCTTAACAGAATCTAATGTATCAGCAGCTGAAACGCTCGCTAATAGAGCTACTGTTGCTATACTTAATGAAGCAGTTTTTAAAAATTTCATTTCTCGTCCTTAAAGTTTATTTTGTAAATTCTATATAACTTTTAGCAATTAATTGAATTTAACTTGTAATTCAGTATATTAGTTAAATATAGCATTTGAGTAGCAATAATGAATAAAATATAGACAATTTTGAAATTTTATTACTACTAATAATAGTAATAAGTATTAATTAGTAATGTAGTTATATATAAAGATGATGAATTTTTAATAAAGTCCGATTTTTAGGGGTTTGTTATATTTGGATGAAAAAGAGGGTTTAATCAAACCATCTTAATTCATCTCTTAAATTTACAACTTCTCCAACAATTATAATTGCTGGACTTTGTGCTTTCTTAGATTTTGAAACAATATCTTCTAGCGTTCCACTTATAACTTTTTGATTTTTTGTAGTTCCATTTGAAATTATTGCACATGGATAATCTTTTCTTTTTCCAACTTCTAAAAGTTTAGTAACAATGAGTTTTATATTATGTAAGCCCATTAAAAAAACAATGGTTTCATCTTCAATAAATGAACTCCAATTTATATTTGCAATATTGTCACTTGATTTTCTATGGCCAGTTACTACTCTAAATGAAGGAGTGATTCCTCTATTAGTTACAGGAATTCCAGCATATGCTGGAACAGAGATTGCAGAAGTTACACCTGGAATAATTTCAAACTTAATATTTCGCTCTTTTAAGTAGAGTGCTTCTTCTCCACCTCGACCAAAAACAAAAGGATCTCCACCTTTTAGTCTTACAACATTTTCGTATTTTAATGCACATTGATAAATGATTTCATTTATTTCATCTTGAGGAACTCTATGGTTTCCTTTTTCTTTTCCGACAAATATTAATTCTGTATTCTCTTTTACTTCTTTTAAAATTTCTGGGTTTGCTAATCTATCGTAAATAACAACATCTGCATTTTGAACAAGTCTTAATGCTTTTACTGTCATTAATTCAATATCTCCAGGACCAGCACCTGTTAAATATACTTTTGACATACTTATTTATATTCCTTATAAAATATTAGTTTTTTGTTTTGTGATAAAAATTGTTTAAAAAAGATATATTAGCATTGAATTTAGTATATTTATTATATCTGCTGATTAAAAAATAAACAGATATAAATAAATTTAGTGGCTTTTACACGAGTTGAGTAAATTATCTAGCTCACTTTTTAGTTCTTGTAGTTTTTTTGTTGAGTTAATTAGTTCTTCTTGTGATTCAATAACCATATCTTCACTTTTATCTAATTGTTGAGAAATATCAGTTTTACTATTAAGATCATCAAGAATTTTATCAAACTCATCAGTAATCTCTTCAAGTTTTGTAGAGGCATTTGTTGAGTATTCAACCGCTGAGTTAACTTTATCAATAAAACAATTTAATGTATCAGTTGCATCAACAATCTCTTTTTCTGCTTCAATTTTTAGTGGTTCTATTGGTTCATTGTCTGGATTTTGTGCAACTTTTTTTGAGAATTCAAAGAACTTCTTTGCATTCTCTTCCATAGCCTTTAATTCAGAGAAACTATAACCTAATAAAAAGATGATAATTAAAGCAAAGAAATACTGAATATATTTTAGATAGTCAGTTTTTTTCTCAGTATGACTTGTGTACATTGTTACAAGATTATCAACTTCTTGTAAAAGATTGTTATTTGTATTGTAAATAGAATCAACAATGTTTTTTAATTCTTTTTCATTTGATTCATTTTTATTTAATAGAATCTCTTTGAATTTATTAATATTTGAATAAAAATTATTCCATAAAATTTCAACCTTAGAGATCTGTTTTCTAATATCATCTGTTGGAGCTTTTAAAATACCGATTAATTCATTACCTTCTCTTAATGAATTAAGGTTATAAATAAACTCAACAGTTGCATTATCTAGTTCTGAAAAAGAGTGAGTATTATTATGGTACAAATAAAAGATATTTTTAGAAATCTTTTGAGTAAGCATTCTCTCTTTACCTGCTACATTTATTACTAAAGCATCTTTTTTATTTTTATTATTCAAATAAGTTGTTGTTGCTATTATCATTGTCATTAGAATAATAAAAAATATACCAATAATCTTGATTTTATTACTTATTGTATTTGTTTTCACAGTCCTACTCCTTTAAAAACTGAAACTAAAGCATCTTTATTTGTGATACTTACTTCCCCATTTATTACCTCAATTGTTCCTGATCTTGCCAATCTTTTTAAAACTCTTGATAGTGTTTCTGGTTGGATATGTAACATAAAAGAGACCTCTTGTCTTTTTAGTTTATTGAACATATCTAAATCTTGATTTAGCATAAATGCAACTTTTGCTGTTGCATCAAATACCAACTCTCTATTTACAATACATTGTAATTGATGTGTTTTATCAAGTAAAATTTCCATTAATTCCATAGTAAGAATATTTTTGGATAAGAAAAGTTCATGAAACTTTTCAAAATCTATTGATAAGACTACTGAATCTTCAATAAATTCAGCATTTGAAAAACAGTAAATATCATTCTGTTTTATAGAAGATAGCTCTGAAATCATTGAATTTTTATAAATGTGATATAAAAAAATTTCGTTGTCAAACTTATCTACTTTGTAGATTTTGATCAAACCTTCTACTAAAAAAAGTATATTTTTAGTCACATCACTTTCATAGTATAAAATAGAGTTTTTTGGGTACTTTATAACAGTTGAGATAGATGCAATAATCTCTTTTTGTTCATCATCTAAACTATCAAAAAAACTTATTTTACTTATGGTCTCTTGTATGGGCATACTATACCTTCGTAATTGTTTTGTTTAAGCAATTCTATATTATCCTAGTGTAATTTTAAATTAAATGAATATTTTATAGGATAAAAAATGAGTTTTAAACAATATATTAAAGCAGTGGGAACTGGTCCAAAAGGTAATAGAGAACTAGAAAAAGAAGAGATTATAGATGCAATAGATTTAATTCTAAAAAGAGAGGTTACTGATGCACAAATTGGTGCTTTCTTAATTGCTTGGAGAACTAAATTTGAATCAATTGGTGAATTAAGAGGAACAGTTGAGTCTTTAAAAAAACATATGATTACAAAAAAAGTAGAAAATTCTATGGAGCTTGGTTATTCTTTTGATGGAAGAGTTAAAAATCCATTCCTTTTTCCTTTATTTAGTGGTATTTTAGAAGATTTTTATAAAAAGAATCACGATGTTGAGGAATTGAATCTTGTAATTTCAGGGGATTTATTACAACCTGCAAAAAAAGGTTTAACAATTAATGAAATTGTGGATTCTCTTGACCTAGGTCGATTTTTATTCCACTTTAATAGGATAGAATACTTAGATAAGTTAAGTAATTTAACAGATTTAAGACATGAATTAGGATTAAGAACAGCCTTTAATACAGTTGAAAAACTTTTAAATCCAGGAATTAGTGATTATGGTGTTACAACAGCATTCCATAAACCTTATGTAAAAAAATACTTAGATATTTTTGGTCCTGATTTTAAAGAAGTAATTGTTGTTAAAGCTAGTGAAGGTAGTCCAGAAGTCTTTAAAGATGGTAAATATTGGAAAATGTTTGACGGTGAAATCGTTGAAACACCATTTAGTTTAAAAGACTATGGTGTGACATATTCCAAAGATTTTGATAAAATTACTTTAGAAGAGGCTTTAAATATTGTTAAAAGCCCAGATGATGAGATTTTAAATATTGCAAAATTTAATGTAGCGTTATATTTAGTATTTGCAAATAGAGTAAAATCTTTAGATGAAGCTTGGGAAAGGTTAAATTAATTTTACCTTTTTAAGCAAGTTTATAATATGCTTTTGGTCACAAAAGGCTAGGAATTGAAGATGTTAATTGATGGATATGGAAGAAAAGTAGATTATTTAAGAGTATCAGTAACTGAGAGATGTAACTTCAGATGTCAGTACTGTATGCCTGAAAAACCTTTTTCATGGGTTCCTAAAGAGAACTTATTATCGTACGAAGACTTATTTAAGTTTATAAAAGTTGCTATTGATGAAGGAATTACGAAAGTAAGAATTACAGGTGGTGAACCATTACTAAGAGAAGGTCTTGATGAATTTATCAAGATGATTTATGATTATAAAAATGATATAGATTTAGCTTTAACTACTAATGGTTTTTTACTTCCTAAAGTTGCACAAAAATTAAAAGATGCAGGTCTTAAAAGAATTAATGTTTCATTAGATTCAATGAAACCTGACGTTGCAGCTAAAATAGCACAAAAGAATGTACTAGAAACAGTTCTAAAAGGAATTCAAGCAGCAGATGATGCTGGATTAAAAATAAAAATAAACTGTGTTCCAATTAAAGGAATAAATGATGGTGATCTTCTTGAAGTATTAGACTTCTGTAAAGAGAAAGGTTATCCAATTAGATTTATTGAATTTATGGAAAACCAACATGCAAAAGATGGGGCTAAAGGTCTTAATTCTGATGCAATTAAAAAAATAGTTTCTCAAAAATATGAGAAATTTGATGAAGTTCCAAGAGACACTAGCTCACCAGCTCAGTACTATGCTCTTGAAGGTGGATATCAATTTGGTATTATTGAACCTCATAAGGATGATTTCTGTGCGGCCTGTAATAGAATTAGACTTACAGCAGAAGGATTTTTAATTCCTTGTTTATATTTTGAAGATGCAATGAGTATCAAAGATGCAGTAAGAGCTAATAAAGTTGATGAAGCAGCAGCAATCTTAAAAAAAGTTTTAGAAACAAAACCAGAGAAAAATAAGTGGTCTGATAAAGATGATAATGAAACATCTACGAGAGCATTTTACGAAACTGGCGGATGATTTAGAAGAGTCTTTGTGGCTCTCCTAGATAATAACCTTGAGAATAATCAATCCCTAAATCTTTAATAGTTTTAAGAACTTCTTCATTTATTACAAACTCAGCAATTGTTTTAATTTTTTGTTTTTTTGCAAATACAATAATTGATTCAACAACATGTCTACTATAATTATCCGTAACAATATTTTTTATTAATGAACCATCAATTTTTAGAATGTCTGGTTGAAATTCTAATAATCTTTCATAATTAGAATATCCACTTCCAAAGTCATCAATGGCAATTTTTACTTTACCTTCTAACTTACTTTGTAAAATAAAATCTTTTACTAATTCAAAATCTTTTACTTCTTCATCTTCTAATAATTCAAAAGTAATTCTTCCTATATGTTCTTTTTTTGTAATTAATTTATGTAGTTGTCTTCTTACATATTTACTTTCAATATCAGAAGAAGATAGATTTATTGTAATCTCTTTGTCTGTATGTTTTAGTGCTTTAAATGAATTTTCAATTACAAGCTCTGTAATTTCAGAATAATATCCAGTTTTCTTTGCAATATTTAAAAATTGGAAAGGGGATATTATATTATCATTTTTATCAATTAGTCTAATTAGAGATTCATATTTTTCTATTTCCCCAGTTTTATTATTTATAATTGGTTGGAAGAAAGATACAAAACTACCTTCTTTTGCTAAAGCACTTTTTATCATTCCAATATTTTTCAATTTATTTCTAGCTTCTATTTGAGCTCTTCTATGGAAATTTTTTGCATTAATAATTGGAAGTTTGTATTTAAGTCCATGTTGAATTCCTAAATAAGCATCATCTAAAATATGATTATCTTCGTAAGCAAAACTAATACAAATATCTACATCATAATTAGTTTCTTTGAATGAAATACCAATTTGTTTGAATCTTTCAATAACTTCTTTTAGAATTTTTATTAATACCTTTTCATCATACGTTTCATTTTTTAGAAAAGCAAATAATCCATTTGTTAGATTATATACTTTTTTTAGATTGAAATTATGAGGGAAATAATTAAGTATTACTTGCTCAAATTCAAATTCAAAGGTATGCATTAAAGTTTCAGAATAAAACTCTTTAAATAGATCATAGTTTGCAATCTGTAAGAATATTAATGTTGGAGATTCTATATAAGATAAATCTGCAATCAATTGTTTTTTTGGATTCATTACATCAGTAATATCATGTCTAATACCAATAATCTCTTTTATATTTCCATTAATATCAATAATTGGAGAGATTGTTGCATCAACATAATATGCTGTACCATCTCTTCTTTTATTTTTAATAATACCTTTAAAGGTTTTATGGGCTTTTATTTTCCCCCACATATCTTCAAATATTTTTTTAGGCATATCAGGATGTCTAACAACCCTATGAGATTTCCCTAATAAATACTCAAGGGAATAACCACTGATCTTACAAAATTTATCATTTGCTTCTTTTATAATTCCAGATGGATTAGTTTTACTAACCATATCACTTTCATTTAAAACTCTTTTGTACTCTTCTAACTCTTTTGCTTGAGAAGCAATTTTTGTTAGATATTCTCCTTGAGTTATATGCAAATCTGATTTTAGAAGTATTTCTTCTGCTGAAAAAGGTTTTCTAATAAAATCTGCAGCACCATGTTTTATAACATGTGAATACTTTTGTTTATCTTCACTACTTGAAATTATTACTACAGGTATATCTTCTAGTTTTGGATCATCTTTAATTTTCTCTAATACTTGAATTCCAGATAAATTTGGCATCTCTAAATCTAGAAAAACAAGACTGATATTGGAATCTTTTTTTAAACGCTCAATACCTTCTTCTCCATCTTTTGATTCAAAAATTGTATAGTTTTTTATTTCTAAAATATTTCGTATAGTTTTTCTTACAAAAGTTGAATCATCAATTATTAATATATTTTTGTGTTCGTTTTTTGATAAGTTTGTAATAAGTTTATTAATATCTTTTATAAGAGTTTTTAAAGGAGTGTCTTTTGAAAAATAATCAACAACACCATGTTCAAAAAGATAATTTCTACGTTGTATATCTTGATTTCCTGATAAAACAATAATTTTTGGGTTTTTAGATTTTTCTGAGGCAAACTGAAGAATTAATTCATCTCCCTCTCCATCAGGAAGAATCAGATCAAGTAATATATAGTCAATATCACTATTTTCTTCAAGTTTATTAAGAGCTTCTTTTAGTGAATAAGCTTGTAAAATCTCATAATTAGGATGTCTAAGGAGATCAAATAATGTATTATTATAGGTTTTTGAATCTTCTACAATTAAAATTTTTACCATTACTACCTCAGAAAATAATATTATATAAGTATATGATTATATCATAAATTACTATATAAATAATATTAAATATATTTATCTACGATTTGTTGGTCTTCATTATTTTTATCATTTTCATTTTGTTTCTCAAATACTTTAACACTTTTCTTTAATAATAGTTCCTGATGGGTTTTACTAGTCATTTTAGAGTTAAATGTTTCAAAATCTTCTTCTCTTCTATTTTGATTATTTTTATCATCTATTTTAAGATGTAGACGTTGATCTTTTCTAAAATCTTTTGCAAAAAGATTTTTTTCTAAAAGAATTAGAACACAATAAAGCTCTTCTTCCTCAATATTTTCATTCTCTTTTGTATTATTATTTGATTTCATCCAATAAATCATAGTAATTAAATCATGGCATGTATTTGAAATTAGATTTAAGTCTTTTGCATAGGTGATTAGTTTATATTCATTTACATTCAACCATCGCTCTTTTAGATTATGGGCATTTTGATTATAGTTTTTTTCTTCATGTATTTTTTCTAAAAAGTTGTTAATACCAAAAAACTCTATTCGTCTTTGAATATTAATAACAATAGTATTCCAAATAGCAAATAAACTATAAGAGTATTGTTCTAATTTGATAAGTTCAGCTACTTCTTTTAGAGAGTATACCTCACTTTCTTGAAGGCTAAATCTTGGATTTGATGGATTTGATAATAACTCTGGATATGTTGTCATTTTATCCTCCTTCACTCTTTGTATAAATTATACTTAAAAATATGAAGAATTTTGTAAACTATCCAGAGCTAAAATATTATTTACTTAAAATACAATCTAAATTATCAAATAGCTCAACTGTGTTTTTCTCGATAAGTTTAGCTATATTTTTTAACTCATTATTTGAGTTATTTTCTGAGTTTTTATTTATATATTCTTGTAGGTTTTTATGTAAATCTTCTTGACTTATTTTTAGTTTTGACCAATAAGAATTTTTTGTATATTCTTGTTTTTCTAGTTCACTTTGTATTATCCACTTTCCTAGGTTACTTTCATTATATTTTTCTATTTCCCAAGAGTTAAAAGTATTAAGTTTTGCAAAATTATTATCTTTGAAATTAATATACTCATTTTTAAATGTTGAAAGTTTTTGTAATAAATCTAAATTTGAAACTTGATTTCTTATATCTTTATCTAAAATAGCTTTACTAGTAATATTCATTAATCTTTGTGATAATAAAGATACATCAGTTGATAAACTATCAATAGAAGAGGCTGTTGAAGCATTTTCTTGTGTAGTTTTATCTAATGAATTAACCACATCATTAATTTGATACATTCCACTTTCTTGTTCTTTACTTGCTTGAGAAACATTATGAATCATATCTTTTGTTTTAGATATTTTTTCATTTAGTTTTTCGTAACCTTCAATCATTTGTGATGAGATTTCTTTTCCGGCATTTGATTTACTTGATGCATCTTCAACTAGAACTTTAATCTCACTTGCCGCTTGTGCACTTCTTGATGCTAAGTTTCTAACCTCTTGAGCTACAACTGCAAAACCTTTTCCAGCTTCTCCAGCTGTTGCTGCTTCTACTGCTGCATTTAATGAAAGAATATTTGTTTGGAATGCAATTTGGTCAATAATTTCAATTGCTTCACTTATATTTATTACTTTTTTATTTATCTCATCCATTGCAGTAGATGTTTTTGAAGCTAGTGAGTTTCCTTGAATTGCTGAATCATTTAGTTCATTTGATACTTGAGTCATTAATAATACATTTTGATTATTGCTTTTAATATTCTCTGTAATTTGCTCAATAGAAGCAGCTGTTTCTTCAAGAGATGCGGCTTGGTCATTTGAAGCAGTTGATAAGTTTTGAGAAGAACTTGCTAATACATCTGTAGATGATTTTAATTCATTTCCTGCATTATCAATCATTGCCATTAATGAAGATACGTTTCTTCCTAATAGTTTTGATGATGTATAAAGTGAACCAATATCTCCACATAATTCCTGTGTTTGAGACTCTTCTAAATCATATTTGAAATTATTAGAAGCATAATTATCTAAAATAGTATTAATACTATCAAGTCTATCTTTTGTATTTATAAGCATATCATTTATGTTTTTTCTTAAAGCCTCAACTTCTTTTGTTGCACCTTCTTGTTTGATGGTATAACAGAAGAAACCATTAGAAACTTTTGACATAATATCATCGATTTCTTCCACAACTAGTCTATCTTTTTCTATGAAATTTTGAGTTTTTATTATTTGCTCATTCATTTCACTTGTCATTTGAGAGAACTCATCACTTCCATTTACTTTTGAAATTTCTATTTTGTCAGTTTCTCTTACTGCGTATTTAAAAAATGAACTAAGTCCTGTTTTGAAATTTTGAAGTGAATTCAGAATTGTTTGAGTAATAACTCTAGAAATAAGTAAAATTATGATTAAGCCTAAAATTGTAAATGAGGCAGTTATATATAAACTATTAGAAGAGTTGTCTTTTAGTACTTTAATATCATTTGTAATTTTTTCTGAAATAAAAGAATCAATTTTTTCTAGTTTTGTAATTTTTATATTAAAGTTTTTTATCCAAGCATTAATATCTATTCCAAAACCACCAATTGTATTAGTGTTTAGTGCTATAGTTCTTAGTTTTTCAACTTCATCAAAAATCTCTTCTTTAATATTTTTTTCATTTACTGTATCAGTATATAAAGCAAGCATATCTTCTGTAGCATTTTTAAAGAAGATATTCATATAGTTATTTTGTTCTGTAATTAGTTTTACAAATTCACTTTTTTGTTTATTTGTAAATCT
>AYRE01000078.1_pt1 | contig 12581 bp, 12 predicted proteins | sample 183791 | NCBI WGS metagenome assembly AYRE01 (sample SAMN02391470, study PRJNA226580) | bioreactor metagenome | isolation source: day 6 sample from continuous culture bioreactor with low C:N ratio... | place: Germany: Bremen | reverse complement strand
GATAGGGACGGAAAGTCACGGGTCTTAGATTTAAGATAGCCGGATTGCACCTTTGATAAACCTACAGCAATTGGGCGTTTTTAGTCAAAGTCCCTACTTTAAAAAAAGTAGGAGAAACTATGAAAAAAAATTTAAACGTATTTAAGAGCAGTTTATATACAACTATCTTAATTTTTACACTTGCATCTACTGCAAATGCAAGTACAACTCATGTTGAAACCGATGAAGAAGCATCAAGGTTTTTAACTCAAGCAACTTTTGGTCCAAATACAAATAGTATTAAACAACTAAAAGAACTACAAACTTATGAAGCTTGGATAGATGAGCAATTTATCAAACCAAGAACAAAACTATCTACTCAATTAGAAAACCTAAATCTTGATACCTTATCTTCTGGTCATATGCAAGCTGTTTGGTGGAATAGTGTTATTACAAAAAATGACCAATTAAGACAAAGAATGGCTTATGCTTTATCTGAAATATTTGTAACAGGTTATGCTAGTGGTTTTAATAGATTAGCAATTGAGCGAGAACACTATTATGACTTATTATCAAAAAACTCTTTTGGTAATTTTCGAGATTTATTAAGTGATGTAACACTAAATCCTATCATGGCAAAATATTTAAGTATGTTAAATAATAAAAAAGCCAATGAAATAAAAAATACTTTTCCTGATGAAAATTATGCAAGAGAGATTATGCAATTATTTACTATAGGATTAGTAAAACTTAAAAGAAATGGAAAAGTTAAAAAAAGAGATGATGAAAGCATTGCTACTTATACACAAGATGATGTGGTAAATTTAGCAAGAGTATTTACAGGATGGACACTTAGTTCAAAAAGAAATTATAAAGACCCAATGATTTGTAATACTACATATCATGACTATGGAGAGAAAATTCTTTTAGGAAAGAAAATACCTGCGAATTTATCTTGTGAAGATGATATGCAAAATGCATTAGATATTCTATTTAATCACAGAAATACTCCAATATTTATATCAAAACAATTAATTCAAAAATTCACTACAAGTAATCCATCTGGAAGATATGTAAAAGCTGTGGCAAAAAAGTTTATTGATAATGGTGAGGGAGTAAGAGGTGATTTAAAAGCAGTAATAAAAGAGATTTTATTACATAATGATGCAAGAAAAGAGTATAGAATAAAAGCTAAATTTGGGAAAATAAAAGAACCCTCAATTAGATTAGCAGCACTTTTTAGAGCTACAAACTCATTAAAAGACAAATCCCCTACTTATTTATACTCTGTATATAAAAACATAGGACAAACACATCTAGATGCACCTAGTGTATTCAACTACTTTAGCCCAAGTTTTGCACCAAAAGGTGATATAAATAATGCAAATAAAGTAGCCCCTGAATTACAATTAGCTACGGATAAGTATTTGGTTAACACTTCTAATTATTATGCTTTTTTAACTAGAACATATAATACAGAAAAGAAAAATCGAATAACTCTATTTTTAGATAAAGAACTAAATATGATTAAAAATAATCCTGAACTTTTTATTGAGCATTTTAATACATTACTTTTTGCTGGGAAAATGAAAAAGAATACAAAAGAAGTAATATTAGAACATATAAACAGTATTGTTTATTATGAAAACTATGATGAAACAAAAATAGAAAGAACTACAAAAAAAAGAGCCAGTGAAGCACTATTTTTAATGATGAATGCCCCTGAGCAAAACTACATTCAGTAAAGGATAAAAGATGAATACAAGAAGAGATTTTTTGAAAAAACTTGGAGTTACTGGATGTTCACTTGCATTATTAGGAAAGTTAGATTTAAATGCAATAGAGATTGATTTAAATCCAATTAATATAGATAGTTCTGATTATAAAGCTATGGTTCATATTATGTTACTTGGTGGAAATGATAGTGTTAATATGCTTGTAGATTATGAAGATGAAAAGTATGATGATTATCAAAGTATTAGACCAAGTGTTGCAATTAAAAAAGAAGAATTAATTAGCCTTGAAAAAACAGATAATCAATATGCCTTACATCCAAAGTTTGAAAATATAGCAAGTATGTTTGAAAAAGAAGAAGTAGCATTTATTGCAAATGTAGGAACTCTAATAGAACCTACATCTCTTGATACTATAAGTACAGATAAACTACCTAAACATCTATTTTCACACTCAGACCAAAGAAAGTATTGGGAGAATTTAAATCCCTATGAATTAGCTAAAACTGGATGGGGAGGAAGAATTGCAGATGCCCTTGATTTAAGAGGTTTAGATAATTTACCTCCAATATATGGAATGAGTTCAGATGGTATGTGGCTTAGAGCAAATCAAACAAAAGCATATGTTTTTGATACTGAAGGAGCAATTGCCTTTAGTAATTTAAATGAAGGTAATGCAATTAGAGATTCATTAGATTCTATTCATAGTGAAAATAGATTGAATTTACTTACAAAAGCATATAGAGATTTATTTAGAAATAGTATGAATAGAAATGAAACTTTGAGTAAATTACTAGCTACTTCTACAGTAAATCTAGAATTAACACTAGATGATAACTTCTCAAAAAAATTAGAGTTAATTACTAAGATTATTGAGTTAAGAGATTCATTCTCTCTACCTAGACAGATGTTTTATATAGGTCTTGGAGGTTTTGATACACATGCTAATCAAGTAGCTTCTCATAATAACTTATATAATATTTTGGATAAGGGATTAAATGATTTTAATATAGGTCTAAAAGAGATTGGAATGTTTGAAAATACTCTTACTTTTATTAGTTCTGATTTTGGAAGATCTGTTACTAGTAATGCAAGTGGAACTGACCATGGTTGGGGAGGACACTATTTTGTAATGGGCGGAGCTGTTAATGGTGGAAAAGTATATGGGCAAATGCCAACATTAAAAATAGACAGTAAAAACCTTACAAAATCAAAAAGATTGATTCCTAGTACAAGTGTGGAGCAGTATGTAGCTACTATATGTAAATGGTATGGATTAGAAGAGAATAATCTAAATGAGATATTCCCAAATCTTAAAAATTTTAAAGAAAAGGATTTAGGATTTATGAAGATATAAGAGCTTTTGCTCTTGTATTTTCATTTACTATTAGTTTACACTTCTATTATATAATTTATCCATACGGAAAAGAAATGGAGTTGATTTAAGATGGAAATTTCATCTATTGGCAATAATTATTCTATTGATATACCAGACTATATAGATTTAAATGTACAATCTATAAATAAAGATTTTGATGTACCAGATACTAATGGGGATCAAATAGCTACAAGTGAAATTGGAGCAGCTGCTGTAGTAACAGCTGAAGCAGTAGCACAAGATGAAATAAAAACACAAGAACTTCAACAAAACTTCTTATATAATATAGATGAACTCAAAAATGGAAATATCTCAACAGAACAATTTAATAGCTTTTTAGAAGATAATGGATTAAATAGTATTAATATACAAGAAAGAGCTATAAATGATGAAAGTGTAGTATCAGCACTATTTACAATAACAAATCAAAACAATATTCAAAATGATACAAATAGTCTATCTAGTTATGCCGATTATATGGATAAGGTAAATGAAGAGACTCAAAGTGCAGACATAAATGAAAAACTCTCGGCCTACACTTCTAATCTTAGGAATTAAACAAAATACTTTGAAACGTTTGATTTAATCTTATTAAAAATTTCTTCGAAATCTGCTGGATATACTCGAGTTCCACCAATAGAAGAGATAAAGTTTGTATCCCCTAACCATCTTGGTAACATATGATAATGAACATGTTGTTCAATACCAGCACCCGCAGCTTTTCCAAGGTTCATACCAATATTTACACCCTCACAAGGCATAACTTCTTTTAGTAGTTTTACACCTTGCCTTACTCTCACACCCATTCTATCCCAAACCTCATCGTCTAAGTCTTCGATTTTATCAGTGTGAAAATGTGGAATAACCATCATATGTCCAGGTGAGTAAGGAAATTTATTCATAACTACATAACAATGTTCATCATGGAATAAAACTTGTAGATTTTCATTTTCTAAGTTTTTAGAGATATGACAAAACACACACCCCTCAATCTTTTCTTCACTAACGTAAGAATATCTCCAAGGGGCATATAAGTGTTCCATTTGTTTATCCTAAATAAAGTTTGGTGCGTCGTTTGCAAAAAGAATTAAATCACCAGAGATTGTTTGTTCTGCTAATGTTGTTTCCATCATTGATTTATCTTTTAGGATGAATACTTTTGATTCATCAATATTCGAGCTTAATAAATGAGAGTTTAAATCCCCTGTAATAATTGCATAATCAAATTTTTCATTGATTGCATTTGCTAATAAAATATTAGCTTCATCTGTTGATTCTACTAATCCAGGAGTAACAATTACTTTTCTTCCAGCATAAGTTGAACAGATATTTACAGCTTCTAACATACCTTCTAAATTTCCATTAAAAGAGTCATCAACTATCACTTTTCCACCTGCTTCAATTTTTTGAAGTCTGTGTTCAACTTGAGGTAGAGTTTCTAATGCTTTTTTAATTTCAGCAATAGTCATTCCTAAGTGATGAGCCACTAAGATAACAGCTGTTAAGTTAATAGCATTAAACGATCCCAAGATTGGAGCGTGGAAGTTCTCTAAATTTCCATCAACTTCTACATCAAACCAAATACCATCTAACGTACTATTTGTAATATGCAAATTATTTGGGAATTTAGTAATAGTATCATACTCTTTGATAGGTACCGATTCATGCACGAAGCCTCTATCCATTTTTGGAGATTTTAAAAGTTCCATTTTAGTATGAATGATATTATCTAAAGTTTTGAAGTATTCAATATGTTGTTCACCAACAGATCCGATAACACAAATTTGTGGTTCTAAGAACATTGCAATTTCTTCAATATCACCTTTTACTCTAGCCCCTGCTTCTGCAATATAAACTTGTGTATCATCTGGTAAATCTCTATTTACATCTAATACTATTCCGGCAATTGTATTTACAGATCTAGGTGTTTTATATGTTTTAAACTTATTTTGTAAAACATGATATAAATAGTTTTTAATAGAAGTTTTTCCATAAGATGCTGTAATAGCAATGGTTTTTAAACCTCTAATAGTTTCGTGTCTTTGTTTTGCTTTATGCTTGAATGATATAAAGAATATTTTCTCCAAAATCATAGAAACACCATATGCAATAATAAGTGGTATAAATACAAAAGTATTAGTACATTCAGGACTTGCTAAACATAATGCAGTCATTGCAAAAGTTGCGAATAAAAGTACAGCTAAAAATCTTTTTACTCTTCCTGTTAAAACAAGAGGTCTATCTAGTTTTTTATTCCATAAAACAAAACTTGTTAGATATAAAGCATAAAAATATATAGCATAATAAATAGAAGGGATTAAATAAAATAGAACAATAGGCGCTAAAAAGTAAGTAATATGCCATTGCCATTTATGATGTTTTAAAACAACTCTTTCTAACTTGTAGTTGTACCATTGAAGGTTAGTAATTAGGTAATAACCTAAACACATAATTAGTAGTATGTGTGTTAATATATTAAAGTATTCCATTCTCAATTCTCTCACAGATGTCTTTTGCATTTTTTGCAAAGAAGTAATGGTCACCATCATAAGATATAAATGTTGAGTTATCAATTAAAGATGATATTTTTTTACCTGATTCTAAAGAAGTTGCAGTATCTTTCTCACCCCAAAAAATCAAAGCATTATTTTTGTAGTTTGCAAAGTTTGAAGTAAAGTCTTCGTTTACTACATTTTTAAAAGTAGCATACATTCCTTCATTCATTTTATTTACATCTTCACTTCTAAATTTTTTAGTGATTTTTCCTAAACCTAAAGCATTAAAAAATTTAGCTGATTTAATTTTTAGTTTTACTGATAACTCTTTTTCTTCTAAAATTCCAGCAGAACTTAAAAGCACTAAGTTTTTAGGATTTAAAAGTGTAGATACTTTTCCACCATAAGAATGACCTGCTATTACATCTTTTGTTGAGTTTAGAAGTTTTAAAAACTCATCTGTAATTTTCACATAATCATTTGTAGTTAATTCAAAAGAGTTTGGGCTTTTACCAAATCCTGGTAAATCAATATAAATATGTCTGAAGTCTTTGAGAAAAGGTGCAAACACATTTTTCATAATGTCTTTGTTTGAACCCCATCCATGTAAAAAGACAATATCTTTTTTACCTGATGGGTTTACAATCTCATAAGAGATATCGAAGTTTCTATTATCAACTTTTAGTGATTTAGAAGCCACTATTTACCCTTAGTAGCTTGAATTTTATTTACATATTCATAAGTTACTGGAATATGTTTTCTTTGAGGTAAGTTTGAAGCTAAACCTTTAAATAAATTATCGAAATCAGAGAATAAATAGTTTGCCATTGACCCTGGAATTGAATTAATTTCATTTAAATATACTTCATTGTCAATAATAAAGAAATCACATCTAATTAATGAACCTTCAAATAAGTTATTGTAGATTCTCTCAAATGCTTCTTTTACTTTAGTATTTAATTCTTCACCTAAATCTACTTCCATAGCTTTTGAAGTTCTAGAGAAATCTAAGTATTTTTTGTCAAAGTCTAAGAACTCAGCTTTTTGAGGCTCTTCAATAATAGAGAATTTAAACTCTCCATTGATTTTAGTTCCTGCTAAGTTATACTCTTTTACACCTGAGATAAATGGCTCAATAATAATTGCATTATCAAACTCATAAGCCACATCAAGGGCATATTCTAATTCTGCTACGGATTTTACAATAGATACTCCAATAGAAGAACCTAATTTAACTGGTTTTAAAATTACAGGGAATTGATCAACTTTAACCTCATCGCCTTTTGTGTAATATTTATAATCCACTGTATTTACATTAACAGAAGAGGCATATCCTTTTGTAAGGAATTTGTTTGAGCTAACAACACAAGCTTCAGTTCGTGGAGCAATAAATGGAATATTAAAGAACTCTAATACAGATGATAAAATACCATCTTCACCATCTCCACCATGAGAAAGGTTTAGTACTACATCAAAATCAAGTGGTTTTTCTTTTGAAAGTAATCCACCTTTTTTATAGAAACCATTTTTTGAAATACTTACTTTATCAAATTTTTTATAATCACCAGTACTAAAAAGTTTAGATGTAATTACATTAGTCGGGATATGATAAAAATCTCTATTAGCATCTAAAAAGATATATACTAATTCATCGCTTAGAACATCTTTCATTGCAATTGAACTTACAATTGAAATTTCGTGTTCAAAACTAACTCCACCAAAAACTATTGCTATTTTCATTTATTACCTTCTTTATTTTTGTAATTTTTTAAGTGCTTCTTTTACTAAATCACTAGTATTAGTAGAAACACATGTTTTAAGTATTTTTGATACCATGTCTTTTTTGAAGCCTAATGACTCTAAAGCAAGAGCTGCTTCAAATGAAGCTGCCATTGAAGTATCCCCACCATCTTCTGAATCTGAATCAATAATGAAGCCTGAAAGTTCTACAAGTATTCTACTTGCACCTTTTGGTCCAATACCAGGAACTCTTTTTAACATTGAGATATCATTATCATTTACTATTTGAGAAAAAGAAGCAGGAGTAAAAGTAGAACATATTGCTAAAGCAACTTTTGGTCCTACTCCATTTATTTTAATAACTGTATCAAAAAGCTTTTTTTCATTGGGGTCTAAGAAACCATAAAGTGTTTGAGAATCTTCTCTGATTATTTGAGTTATTTCTAGTTTGACATCATCATTAATAATCTTTGAACTACAATTCAAAGATACAAAAACCTCGTATATTAATCCATTAACATTAATGTTTAATAAAGTTGGGTCTTTTTTTACTATTTTACCTATAAGGCCTACGATCATTATTATTACTCTTTATTAAAAAAATTAGTTTATTTAATATTTAATATATATATTTCATTATATAATAATTACACTTAAACTAAAAGGTCAGTAACATGATGGATTTAATAACTAAAAAGATAAGTAATAAAATCATTTTTTCATTGCTTATTCTACTAACTATAAGTACGCTAACTATCGTGTATTTTAGTACTTCTGAAGTAAGTAAGAACACCTTGGCAAAAACAAAAGATAACTTAGAAATGTTAAATGCAGCAATGTTTCAAAGTCTTAGGAATGCAATGAACACTGGTGACCCTGCTCAGATAAAAAAAGCAGAAAAAGATGCAAGTGAAATCAAAGGCGTAAAGCAATTAATTGTTGCTAAAAGTAAACCTTTAATGGAAATGTATCCTTCAGATTCCAAATTTTCAACTGACCCAAATATTATTAAAACATTTAATGATAAGCAACCTCAACTTCTTGAAACTGATGATGAAAATGGTCACAGTTTAAGAATGATTAAACCAATGATTGCAACACAAGACTGTTTATTATGTCATGCTAATCAAGCAGAAGGTGATGTAATTGGTGTAATGGACTTAACATTCTCACTTGATGAAGCAGATGAAGAGATATGGGATTTATTAATCCATATATTAGTAGTAGCTAGTATTTCAGGATGGATTACAATTGCTTTTGTTTTCTTAATAGTAAAAAGAGCAACGAATACAATTGGTGTATTAAAAGACGGATTCCAAAACCTTCTTGATTCAAATGATCCAAGTATTTCACTAAATGTACAATCTAAAGATGAAGTTGGAGAAGTGGCAAAACTATTCAATTCATATATGGATAAAGTAAGAGATGGACTAAAACAAGATGCCATTGTAATTGAGGAAGCTAATGATGTTTTAGAAAAAACAGCTAGTGGATTCTTTGTATATAAAGTAGCTAGTACAGCTTCTAATCCTCATGTTGAAAACTTAAAAAATCAATTAAATGAAATGATCGAGCATACAAAAGATACATTAGATAGAATCAATGAAACACTAAGACAATATTCTGAATCTAAATTTGATCATAAAATTGATGACAAAGGAATCTTTGGAAACTTAGGTTCTCTAGCTTCTGGAATTAAATTAGTGGGAAATAATACATCTGAGATTTTAGCAATGATTATGAATACTGGTGATTCATTAAATCAAAATACAAATGTATTATCAAGTGCATCTAATAACTTATCAGCATCATCAAACCAACAAGCTGCATCTTTAGAAGAAACAGCAGCTGCTCTTGAAGAGATTACTGCAAATATTAGATCTAACACTCAAGCATCTGAGAGAATGGCGCAGTTAGCTCAAAATGTAACTAAGTCAGCACAAAGCGGACAAGACTTAGCTAATAAAACTGCAAACTCTATGGATGAAATTAACACTCAAGTATCTTCTATTAATGAAGCAATTGAAGTTATTGATCAAATTGCATTCCAAACAAATATTCTTTCTCTTAATGCAGCCGTAGAAGCAGCAACAGCGGGAGAAGCAGGTAAAGGATTCGCAGTAGTTGCACAAGAGGTGCGAAACCTAGCTTCTAGATCAGCAGAAGCTGCTAAAGAGATTAAAGATATTGTTGAAGCTGCAAGTGCTAAAGCAAATGAAGGTAAAAAGATTTCTGATAATATGATTGAAGGATATAAAGAGTTAAATAATAATATCTCTGATACTACAATCACTATTGATGAAGTTGCAAATGCATCTAGAGAACAAGAAAAAGGTATTATTCAAATTAATGATGCGGTTAATACTCTAGATCAAGCTACACAGAAAAATGCACAAGTTGCAAATGAGATTTCAAGTATGGCAAACAATATTGCTGAAATGTCTAATTCATTAGTAACAGCCGCTTCTAGGGCATCATTCCTAAAAGAGTCACTAAATAAAGTATGTGATGTTGATTTAGTTTATGATACAGCTCAATTAAAAGTTGACTTATTAACTATAAAAGATGATACTTACTCAAAACTAGGGACTTATTCTAATTGGAAAGTGCAAGAAACAAATGGATTAAATACATGGTGTCAAAATCATATTAACTCTGGTAAAAAAGTAAATATGGAAACTATGAATAATATTAATCAATTACAAAAAGAGTTCCAAGATAATCTTCAATCATTAGTAGATGCTAATGCAAATAAAGAATCTAATGATACATTAAACAATAAAGCAAAAGATGTAGAAATAACAACACTAAGAATATTTGGAAATTTAAATAATTTAAAAGAAGATGCTTGTAGTAAATAAGCATCTTTAGAAAAATAAAAGAAGGAGAAATTCTTCTTTTATTAAGCTTGCATTTGTTTGATTAACGCTTCTAATTCGTCTTCACTCATATTATCATCTGAATCAATACTTTTTGCGCTAGAAGCTATGTTATATTGGCTTTTATCAATATTATTCTTATCACACACAAAGTTAACTACTCTTTCAATCTTTTGTCTATGTAAATCTTGATGTTGTAGTAAACCTAATGCATTGGATACTTCATTTCTTACTTTATTTTTATCATGATCCAGTAAATCAAAATTATTAATCGAATCATTTATATTTTCTAAGTTTTCGTATATTAATGCTGCGTTATTTTCAGACTCCTTAATAACGTCACATAATTCACGAATAAGCTCTTCATACTTCATCTAAGTATCCTTTATAAGATTTGTAATAAAGTTTAACCTATTTTAACTTAATCAATATATAAATTATTAATGAATTATTTCAGCAATTAATTCAGTTGCATAACAACCTTTTGGTAGATAGAATTTTAATTCCATCCAGTTCTTTTCTTCTTTGTAATTACTTTCAATATCTTCAGGGAATACCCATGCAAATCTTCTTGCACCATCTTCACCTGTATTTTCTTCATACTCTTTTTCTATTTCGTAAGCTAAACCTTCTGAGTTTTTAACTCTTTTTCCTGATAATAGTCCAGTTGGAACTCTATCTCTATCAAAGAATTTTGCTGATTCTGTTTCTAAATCATCAATAGTAAAAATCTTACCATAAGGGTAGTGAGATAATAAATCACCAGTCATAATCTTTAAAGGATGTTTTTGTTTTTTCATTCTTTGAACTACTTCAAGAGGTAAGTTTAGTTTTTGGTAAACTTCTTTTGGTTCAAAAGCATCTACTAATTTAGAGATTTCAATTCTTTTAGAAAGCCAAGAGTTAAAAAGGTAACTTTGGTAAGAGTTAATATACATCTGTTTTAAGTTTTTTCTTTTCTCTTTTAATTTACCATCAATAATATCTTTACCTTTTAAGTAATTATTTCCTTCAATTCCAAATCTTTGGAATCCAAAATAATTAGGCATACCTAAAGTAACAATCTTACCTAAGGCTTCTTCAATTTTTCTACAATCAATTAAGTTAACTCTTTTTAGTCTAATAAAGAATTTATTACCTTTTAAGTGACCTACTTTGATTTTGTTATTGTGATAAGTAGTTTCTAATATTTTAATATTAGCATGTTGGAAAGATTTTAATTTTAATTCATATTGTTTATGAATTGAAATAGATTGTACTGTCATTGCATTTTTGTCTTTTAAACCTGCATATCCAATGTCTCTAGTTTTACAACCTACAAAGTTTGCAATAATTTCAACAGCATCCCAAGTAGATAAATCTTTTTTTCTAATTTTTAAAATTAGATGTTCACCCTCACCTGTGAATTCGTATAATGGTACTTCTGTAACAACGAAGTCATCTTTATTTTGTTTAAAAACAACATCTATTTTAGAGTGATTTAAATATCTTTGTAATTGATTCAATATATTTCCTTAATTATTTTAAAAATGGTGGTTATTTGCATTTGTTCTATATTTGCCTTTTGTTGCTTTGGCAAATATATTTAATTTTACATTATGTTTTTTTGCAATTTTTTCTATTTTATTTCTGTTTTTTTCTTCAAAAGAAAAAAGTATTTCATACTCTTCCCCTGATGTTCCAATATCATCAGAGATTGTTTCAAAAAATTTGAAACCTACTTTACTTTGTTTTGATAGTCGTTCTAACTCAAAAAATAATCCATCTGAAATATCCATAGAAGCTGTTATATACTTTGAAGCTTCATAGAAAAACTTTGGATTTAAAGTAGGTTTGATAAATTTTGATTTTTTCGAGATTTTCTCTCCATCAAATAACTTTTGTAAATCTGATTTACAAGTACCAAGATCACCAGTAAAACAAAGTAAATTATCTTTTTTTACACCTTTACGGTAAATAGGTTTTTTTACTTTTGAGATAATAGTAACTGAGATATCAAGCTTCTCATTTGCTATTGTATCTCCACCAATTATCTCAATACCAAACTCTTTTGCTGCTTTTTTAAAACCCTTTGATAAGTTTTTTAAATCATCATTAGAATAAGTTTTTGGTATTGCTACAGTTAGTAAGGCATACTTTGGTTTGGAATTCATAACAATGGCATCTGAAATATTTACAATCATTGATTTATAAGCTATTTCTTTTAGGCTCATCCATTCTTTTTTGAAATGTACATTTTCAAAAAAAGCATCCATTGAGTATGACCATTTGCCTAATACAGCAGCGTCATCACCAATGATTTTATTATTTGAAAATTGTTTTATAAAATACTCTTCTTTATTCATGCGCAATTATATCAAAGAAGAGCAAAAAATAA
>AYRE01000077.1_pt1 | contig 12841 bp, 12 predicted proteins | sample 183791 | NCBI WGS metagenome assembly AYRE01 (sample SAMN02391470, study PRJNA226580) | bioreactor metagenome | isolation source: day 6 sample from continuous culture bioreactor with low C:N ratio... | place: Germany: Bremen | reverse complement strand
GATTTAAGTGTAAAACAAAATTTAGTTTTCTCAGGATCACTAAAAGGTCTTTCTTTTAAAGAAACTATGAATTCAATTAAAGAAGAAATTAAAACTTTAGACTTAGAAGAAAAACTAGATGTAAAGGTTCGAAGTTTAAATGGTGGTCATAGAAGAAGAGTTGAAATTTTAAGAGCTTTAATAAATAGCCCAAAACTTTTACTTTTAGATGAAGCCACTTCAGGACTTGATATAAAAAGTAGATATGAAATTATTGCTTATATAAAAGACTTAGTTGAAAAAAGAGGTATATCAGTTTTATGGATTACACATTTATTTGATGAGATAGATAATAATGATGAGGTTGCTATTATCAAAAAAGGCGAAATAATATCTACAGGATTAGCAAAAGATTTAATAAAAGAAAATAATATGGACTCATTAACACAAGTTTTTGAATCCTTAACAAAGTAAAAAATATGAGAAATTTATATTATTGTGCCCAAGGAATTATTTATAAAGAGCTTCTTAGATTTATAAAACAAAAATCTAGATTCTTCTCAGCTTTAGTTAGACCACTTTTATGGTTATTTATTTTTTCACTTGGATTTAAAACTGCTTTAGGATTAGCAATAATTCCTCCATATGAAACATACATTACTTATGAAACTTATATTGTTCCAGGACTTATTGGAATGATACTTCTATTTAATGGAATGCAAAGTGCATTAACTATGATTTTTGATAGGGAAATGGGTTCTATGAAAATACTTTTAACTTCAAGTATTTCAAGAAGTTTTTTACTATTTTGTAAGATGTTTGCAATGGCAATTGTATCAACTATTCAATCTATTGTATTTTTAATCATTGCATATTTTTATGGAATACAGTTAGAACTTTTAGGATATATTTTAGTGATTCCTGTAATTTTATTCACTTCAATTATACTAAATGCTTTTGCACTTTTTATTTCATCAGTTATTAAACAATTAGAAAATTTTGCATCCGTTATGAACTTTGTAATTTTCCCAATGTTCTTTTTATCTTCTGCTTTATATCCACTTTGGAAAATAAAAGACTCAAGTGTTTTTATGTATGAAGTTTGTTTATTCAATCCTTTTACATATATAGTGGAATTTATTAGGTTTACGCTTTATTTAAAATTTGATTATTCTAATTTCTTTATATTGTTACTTACTTTTGTTATTGTATTAAGTGCCGCTTTTATGGGATATAACACAAAAAATGTATTAAAAAAATAGCTATTTTTTAGGAATGTCAAAAATATTTTTCATGCCTATATTCAGGCTATATTCCTTTTGTATACTTTTATGAAGACAACTTATTTTGTTGCTTATTTTTTTAAAGGAGAGATGTATGTATAAGGATAATTTTCTAAAAAGTGTTGCAAAAGTTACACTTGCTGCACTAATGGCTACGGGTGCAGTTAGTACATTATCTGCTAAGGCTGGATATTCACCAGTTACTGATGCGGATATTGCAAATGATGCTAAAACAGTTGAAGATGTTGTTACTTATGGATTAGGACAAAAGGGACAAAGATATTCTACATTAACACAGATCAATAAAGATACTGTAAAAAATCTAGTACCTGTATGGAATTTTTCATTTGGTGGAGAAAAACAAAGAGGACAAGAGGCACAACCTTTAGTTAAAGATGGGGTTATGTATGTAACTGCTTCTTATTCTAGAATGTATGCTATTGATATTGCTACGGGTGAAGAGATTTGGCAATATGATGCAAGATTACCAAGTGCAATTTTACCTTGTTGTGATGTTATTAATAGAGGACCAGCTTTATATGATAATTTAGTTATTTTTGGAACATTAGATGCTAAGTTAGTTGCGTTAGACAGAAAAACTGGAAAAGTTAAATGGAAGAAAAAAATTGCTTCTTATAAAGAAGGATACTCTTACACAGCAGCTCCTTTAATTGTAAAAGGTTTATTAATCACAGGTGTTTCTGGTGGTGAGTTTGGAGTTGTAGGTAAAGTTGAAGCTAGAAATCCAAAAACTGGAAAACTAGTATGGTCTAGACCAATGGTTGAAGGTCACATGGGTTACTTAAATGGTAAAGAAAATGGAATTACAGGTCAAACTAACGCTTCTTGGCCAGGTGATTTATGGAAACATGGTGGTGCTGCTCCTTGGAATGGTGTTACTTATGATCCAGATACAGATTTAATTTTTGTACCAACTGGAAATCCTGCACCATGGAATTCACATGATAGACCAGGTGATAACTTATATTCTGCATCAAGAGTTGCAGTAAATCCTGATACTGGAAAAATTGTTTGGCATTTCCAAACAACTCCAAATGATGGTTGGGATTACGATGGTATGGCTGAGTTCGTAGCATTTGAATATAAAGACAAATCTGGAAAAATGGTAAAAGCTGGAGCTACTGCTGATAAAAATGGTTTCTTCTATGTATTAGATAGAACTACTGGTAAATATATTAGATCTACTCCTTTCGTTGAAAACATTACTTGGGCAAAAGGAATGGATAAAAACGGTAGACCAATTGTAAATGAAGATAATAGACCAGGGAATCCAGGTGATGCTAAACAAGGTAAAACTGTTTATTCAACTCCTTCATTCTTAGGTGGAAAAAACTGGAATCCTATGGCATTCTCTCAAAAAACTGGATTATTTTATGTTCCAGCAAATGAGTGGGGAATGGATATTTGGAATAAACCTGTTTCTTATAAAAAAGGTGCTGCTTATTTAGGTGCTGGATTTACTATTAAACCAACATTTGATGACCATATTGGTGCATTAAAAGCGGTTGATCCAAAAACTGGAAAAATCAAATGGACTTATAAAAACAATGCTCCATTATGGGGTGGTGTTTTAACTACTGAAGGTGGATTAGTATTTACTGGTACTCCTGAAGGAAAACTACTTGCATTTGATGATGAAACTGGAAAAATCCTTTGGGATTTCCAAGTTGGAACTGGAATCGTTTCTTCTCCAATTACTTGGACTGAAAACGGTGAACAATATATCGCAATCGTTGCAGGTTGGGGTGGAGCTGTTCCTTTATGGGGTGGTGAAGTTGCAAAAACTGTTAAATATTTAAATCAAGGTGGATCAGTTCACGTATTTAAATTATTTAAATCAAAATAGAAATTTAAAAGAAAATCTTATAAAGGAGATAATACCATGGAATGGAAAAAACCAACTTACGTAGATAATAGATTTGGATTTGAAGTTACAATGTACATTTGTACTGTATAAGGTTTAAAAGGTTAGGGACTTAGGTCTCTAATCTTTTTTTCATTTAAATAAACTTGATATTTAATAGTTTGTTTAACTGAAGAAAAGACAAAGGAGTGAGTTTTGAAAATACAAGTATTAGGTTCAGGAGCAGGGGGAGGATTACCCCAGTTTAATTGTAATTGTGATAATTGCAAAGCCTATAGAGAAGGAAAAAAATCCGTAAAAAGAAGAACTCAATCCTCAATTACTCTAAGTGAAGATGGTGAGAACTGGGTGTTATTTAATGCCTCTCCAGATATTTTGGAACAAATCCATAATTCACCTTTTTTACATCCCACTCAAAAAAGAGAAACAAAAATAAAAGCTATTGTTTTTAATGATGCTCAAATTGATCATACTACTGGGCTTTTAATGTTAAGAGAAGGCTGTCCACATCAAGTTTATTGTACTAAAGAAGTAAATGATGAATTAAATACATCTTTCCCTTTATTTAAAATGTTAAAACATTGGAATGGTGGAGGTACATTTTGGAATGAAATTACACCAGATAATAAAGCTTTTGAGATTCCAGTTATGCCAAATCATGATTTTTATGCATTACCATTAATTTCAAATGCACCACCTTATTCAAAATATAGAGATACTCCAAGAAGTGGAGATAATATAGGCCTTGTAGTTCATAATAAAAAAACAGATAAAAAATTGTTTTATCTTCCAGGACTTGGGGTTTTAGAAAATCATGTTTTAGAAGCTATGAAAGATGCTGATGTGATTTTAATAGAAGGTACATTATGGACAAATGATGAGATGATTAAAGGTAATTTCTCTTCAAAACTAGGAACTGATATGGGACATATGCCTCTAAATGGTCAAGGTGGATTAATTGAGATTCTAGATACTTTAGAAAAACCTCGAAAAATATTAATTCATATTAATAATACTAATCCTATTTTAGATGAAGAAAATGATGAATATCATGAGTTAATATCTCATGGAATTGAAATCTCATACGATGGTATGAGCATAGAAATATAAACTTACAAAAGGAAAAGAAATGAACAAGAAAATGAATGAACTATTAAGTAAAGAAGAGTTTGAAACTAAGTTAAGAGATATGGGTTCAATGTATCATATTCATCACCCTTTTCATGTAAGAATGTATGAAGGTTCGTGTACTAAAGAAGAGATTCAAGGTTGGGTAGCGAATAGATTTTATTATCAAACTGCAATTCCAATTAAAGATGCAGCTATTATGTCAAATAATCCTCCAATTGAAGATAGAAGAAAATGGGTTGATAGAATTTTAGATCATGATAGTGAAGGTGGAGGAATTGAAGCTTGGCTTGATTTAGGTGTTGCAGTTGGACTTAAAAAAGAAGATTTACTTTCTCATAAATATGTATTACCGGCAGTTAAATTTGCAGTTGATGCATATATTAATTTTGCAAAACAAAGACCTTGGAAGGAAGCTGCAATGTCATCTTTAACAGAGATGTTTGCACCTCAAATTCATCAACAAAGACTTGATACATGGCCAAAGAATTATCCTTGGATTGAACAAGATGGATTAAGATATTTCCAAAAAAGATTAAGTGAAGCAAGACGAGATGTTCAACATGGATTATCTATGACCTTAGAGGAATTTGATACTATTGAATTACAAGATAGAGCATGCGAAATCTTACAGTTTAAATTAGATATTCTATGGACAATGTGTGATGCTTTATACTTAGCATACGAGTTGAAAAGACCACCATACTTTAATATTAAGGATTGTAATGCAACTAGAAAAATCACTTGTGATCAATAATCACTTTCAGCTTCAATGGGAAGAGAAACAAGATTGTTTTGTATTGTTATATCCAGAGGGAATGGTTCAATTAAGCCAAAGTGCTGGTGAAATTTTAAACCTTTGTGATGGAAAAAATAATACTCAAAATATTGCAACTTTATTAGAAGAAAAGTTTAATACTAGTGAATTACTAAATGATATTATTGAATTTTTAGAAGATGCTATGAGTAGAAAGTGGGTACTTTATAATGAATAGTGAAATAAAACCTCCTTTATGGATACTTTTGGAATTAACTCATAAGTGTCCTTTGGAGTGTTCATACTGTTATAATCAGTTAGATTTTACAAATACACAAGATGCTATGAGTAAAGATGACTGGTTTAGAGTTATGAATGAAGCTCGTGAAATGGGAGCGGTTCAACTTGGTATTTCAGGTGGTGAACCTTTATTAAATAAAGATATTGTAGAGATTGTTGAACATGCAAATGATTTAAAGTTTTATACAAATCTTATTACATCAGGAGTTGGTGCTCCAAAAGGAATAGTAAAAAAGCTAAAAGATGCAGGACTTAAGACAGTTCAACTTGGTATTCAATCACATGATGAAGATACTATGACTTTAATTACTAACAATAAAAACTCATATAGAGAAAAAATTGCCTTTGCAAAAGAGGTAAAAGAAGCAGGACTTCAACTAATTATTAATACTTGTATTACAAGACAAAATATCCATCAAGTGGGTGAAATTATTGAGTTTGCTGATGAATTAGGTGGAAACTATCTTGAAATTGCAAATATTCAATATTATGGATGGGCATTAAAAAATATAAATGCACTTTTACCAACGCAAGAACAATTAGATGAAGCAAAAAAAGTAACTGATTATTATAGATCAAAAGAAAAAGCTATGAAAGTATTTTTTGTAGTACCTGATTATTTTGCCACTAGACCAAAAGCCTGTATGAACGGGTGGGGAACTACGTTTTTAACTATTAACCCTGATGGTGTTGCACTTCCATGTAATACAGCAAATACTTTGCCACTTGATTTTCCAAGTGTAAAGGACTTTTCAGTTGAACAAATTTGGAATGAATCTCATGCCTTTAATTATTTTAGAGGTGATAAATGGATGAAACCAACTTGTAGAACTTGTGATGAAAAAGAGAAAGATTTTGGCGGATGTAGATGTCAAGCTTTTGCATTAACAGGAGATATGAATGAAGCAGATCCTGTTTGTTCAAAATCTGAATTTCATCATGTAGTAACAGATAAAGTAGAAGAGAGTTTAAATACTCATGATGCAAAAATCTGGTATAGAAATAGAAAAAATTCTTTAGAACTATCTAAATAATTGATATAAATAGAAAGACCTAATTAGGTCTTTCTACCATATACCCACTACCTCTAATATTTTTAATAAAATCTTCTTTTAGTACTTTTTTTACTCTATTAACTTCTGCTCTAATTGTTGCATTATCAATATAATCATCATTCCAAACATAATCTCTAAACATATCATATTGAACAACAAGACTTCTATTATGAGCTAATAACTCAATAATTTGAATCTGTCTTTTTGGTAAAATATGTGGTTCATTATCAAATAACAAAGTCATAGTTTCAGAATCGTATGAATAATGTTTTGATAAACGTTTATGTTTTTGTGGAACAATACTTGTTTTTAGAATTTTATTTATTCTAATTGTTAACTCTTTTAAATGGAATGGTTTTTTCAAATAATCATGACATCCAATATCAAAGGCTCTTTGAATATCTTCTATATCTATTAATGCTGAGATATAAATAGTTGGTATCATTCTTTTTTGTTCATGTAATCTTTCTAATATTGTAAAACCATTTATATCGGGTAAATTAATATCTAAAATTAAAAGATCAAACTTCTCTTCTTCTAAAAGTTCCATACACTCATGACCTGTTGTTGCATTTTTCACAACATGACCAGTAGAATTAAGATATTCACTAATCATTTCATTTAACATTGAATCATCTTCTAATAATAGTATTTTCATTTTATCTCCTTAAAAGTATATGTAAATGAAGCCCAGTTTTCACCAGATTGTAATTGAATACCAACATTCTCTTCACTACAAATACGTTTCACTAAATTTAATCCAAGACCGAAACCTTCTTGTACATTAGTCTCTTCTCTATAATACTCTTCAAATATTTTTTGTTGGTCAAGTATTTGTTTAGATTTACTCTCAATGATGAAGTTGCAATCTTGATTTATAATATTAAGACTTACATATATTACTTCATTGGCTAAAGTATATTTAATTGCATTAGTTAGATTATTATCAACAATTCTTTGTAATTTAGTCTCATTAAAGTTTATTATAATTTCATCATTTGAAGCTTTAAAATTAAAAGTAGATTTAAATTTAATGGCAGATTGAGAAAAGAAATCTATTCTTGATCTTACAAAATCAACTAGGTCAATTTCATGAACAGCTTCATTTACTTGATCTTTTTTGATTAAATAAGATAAATCATCATATATGCTAGATACATTTTTTAGTGCAACTTCTATATTTGAAAGAAATTTATTTTTTCCATGTTGTATTTCAAACATTTCAATATTTCCCATAATAATTGAAAGAGGGGTATTTGTTTCATGTACTGCATGTTTAAGGAATTGTTTTTGAGAGTTTAGTAGGTTTTGAGCATAGATTTTACCTTTTTCCAACTCTTCTGATTGTTCACTGTAATCATTAGATGATTGTTGTATTAAGTGTGTTAATGCTTGTAGACTTCTTGCATGTTCACTAATAGGAGTTGATTCATTATTTATATCACAAGAATTTTTGTCAAAACTCTCATCACAATCCTCTTCACTTAAAGCTACAATTGTTAAAGTCTGGTTTAATAACTCATTATGTCCATCTTTATGATAAAACTCTCCATAAGTAAAAAATCCAGAAGTAGATGCAATATCTGAAAAAGGTTTTATTTCAATATCTATCATACTAGGCATGTATCTTCTTCTTGCCATACATGAGTATATAAAAAATGATTCAGCTTTTTTGATATTACAATGCTCAAATAAAGATTCAACTGGATTGTTCATAATAAGTTCTACATTACCAAAACCAAGTTTTACTACATCTCCTTTATATAAGTTACCTGCAAAGCTTAGACTTCCATCTTTATGTTTTTTTATAACAGCTCTTGCAATTGGTAAATTATTCCTTTTTACAATTAAAGGAAATTCAATACCAGTTGCAGGAAGTGCTTTTGCTACATACTCTCCTAAGTATTTCTCATAAAAGTCTAAAGGTTTCATTCCTGATATCTCATATACTCTATTATCTTTTACTTTATCTATTGTATGTTCAATGCCAATAGGTGACCAATTAAAGTTATAAGCATTTTGAGCTTTAAGTGTATTAGAGTTTAAAGCAACAGCAACTGCCCCATTTGTTAAGATCTTGTTCTGTGAAGAGATGAATGTCTGTTTGAAGTTTGCATTGTCTCCTGCCATTCCTCCTGATACTGGAATAGTATTATTAACAGCTTCGATACCTTTTAGAAAAGCTTCTCCATTTGTTTTAGCACCATCAGTAAATGTAATAAGAAGTTTTGTGTCTTCTTGGCATAACTCTTTAGCTAAATCATATCCATTTTTAAAAGAGTCTTTATTTTTTACGAAATATGTTTTTAGACTTGTATTTTTAAAAACAGATATAGAGATAATAGTTTTCTTTGTAGATACTTGATCATTATTGATTTCGCCATCAGTTGATGAACCTATACATATAGATTGTGGAAGTTCCTCTATTAATGTATTTACAATATTTTGTAAAACAGATTTTTTACTACCACAAAATATTTGTATTAAAACAGATTTTTCGTTTTTAAATAATGAAAAGTCTATTAATTCTGTTAATGGCTCTTGTTTTAGTGTATAGTTAAATGTCTTCATAAAATATTGTAACACATAAATTTAAATTTATGAAGTTTTTTTTGCCTTGGAAGCTCGAAAAATTGGTAATTTCTTACAAAAAAACACATCGCTATACTCATGCTATATTGGGGCTATAATTAGGCTATAAATGTCATGTAAACTTTCAGTAAGCAAAAAATATAGCGCTTTTAAATAGCATATATTTTTTAGAAAAAATAATTAATTAAAAGGAATAAACATGTCAACAGAAGAAAAAGTATTACCATTAGCAAAACCAGAGTATAAAGCACAATATGAAAACTTTATTGGTGGTGAGTGGGTAGCTCCTACAAGTAATGAGTATTTTGATAACGTTTCTCCAGTAGATGGTGAAGTTTTATCTAGAATTCCTAGATCAAATGAAGCTGATGTTGATGCAGCAGTAGACGCAGCATCTGTAGCTTTTGAAACTTTCAAACATTCAACTGTAATTGAAAGATCAACTATGTTAAATAAAGTTGCTGATGCAATTGAAGCTAACTTAGAAGCTTTAGCAATGGCTGAAACTTTAGATAACGGTAAAGCTATTAGAGAAACAATGGCAGCTGATGTTCCTTTAGTTATTGATCACTTCAGATATTTTGCATCTGTAATTAGATCTGAGTCTGGAACTGTTTCTGATTTAGATGAAAATACAATTTCTCAAGAAATTCATGAGCCATTAGGTGTTGTTGCTCAAATTATTCCATGGAACTTCCCATTATTAATGGCAGCTTGGAAAATTGCACCTGCATTAGCAGCTGGTAATACAGTAGTATTAAAACCTGCATCTGCAACTCCACAATCAATTTTAGTATTAATGGAAACTATTCAAGATGTTCTTCCAAAAGGTTTAGTAAACATTATTAATGGTTCAGGTGGAAAAATTGGTAAACATTTATCAACTCACCCAGATGTTAAAAAAGTAGGATTCACAGGTGAAACTACAACTGGTCAGTTAATTATGCAATATGCAACTGAGAATATCATTCCTTCTACATTAGAACTTGGTGGTAAATCTCCAAATATCTTTATGGAATCAATTATGGATGCTGATGATGAATTCTTTGATAAAGCAATCGAAGGTTTAGTACTGTTCGCATTTAACTCAGGGGAAGTTTGTACTTGTCCATCAAGAGCATTAATTCAAGAATCAATTTATGAACCATTTATGGCAAGAGTATTAGAAAGAGTTAAAGCTATTAAATTAGGTGATCCTTTAAATCCAACTTGTATGATGGGTGCTCAAGCATCTACTTCTCAAAAAGAGAAGATCTTAGAATACATTAAAATTGGTAAAGAAGAAGGTGCAGAGTTATTATGTGGTGGAGATGCTTATGATTCAGAAGTTCATCCAAATGGTAACTACATTCAACCAACATTATTTAAAGGTCACAACAAGATGAGAATCTTCCAAGAAGAAATTTTTGGACCAGTACTTGCTGTTACAACTTTCAAAACTGAAGAAGAAGCATTAGAGATTGCAAATGATACTATCTACGGATTAGGTTCAGGTGTATGGTCAAGAGATGCTCACCAATTACATAAATTCTCAAGAGGAATTGAAGCTGGTAGAGTTTGGGTAAATTGTTACCACATGTACCCATCACATGCATCATTTGGTGGATACAAAAAATCAGGAATTGGTAGAGAAACTCACATGATGATGTTAAACTCTTACAGACATACAAAAAATATTTTAACTTCTTACTCAAAAGATGCATTAGGTTTCTTCTAGGAAGTATTGTTATATCAAAAAATAAAACTAAACTTGTGAAATGCCTCCCTTTTTCACAAGTTTTTAAAAAGGTGAAATTATGGCAACACAAAGATTAGCAGTTACAAAAGACGCAGCTTTAGTAATTGAGAAATTAAAAGAGGAACATGGACCTCTAGTTTTTAATCAAAGTGGTGGTTGCTGTGATGGAACCGCCCCTATGTGTTATGAAAAAAGTGATTTTTACGTACCTTCAAGAAATGTAAAATTAGGTGAGATTTGTGGATGTGAGTTTTTCATGGACAAAGATCAATTCGAATATTTCAAACATTCTCACATAACAATAGATGTAAAAAAAGAGACAGCCTTTGGTAATTCATTTTCCCTTGAAATAGATATGGGCTATCAGTTTATTACAAAATCTAGAATATTTACAGATGAAGAGTATGCTAATTTAGAAATCAAATAGTTTGAACTCATTTAAATAAAAAAGGATCAAAGACTGCATATCTTTGATCCTTTTTTTATGTCTTATTTTTTCTCTTTATCTTGGTTAGTTATTAAGGCTAAGTTTGTTAAATCATATTTTTGTAGTAAATCAAGTACTTTAATTACTCTTTCGTATTCTACTTTTTTATCAATTCTAACTATTACAGCTTTTTGTTTATTTTCAATTGCTTTTAGATTATCTTCTAGTGATTCAAATGAGACTTCAATACCTTTGATTGCAAGTTTGTTTTTATTTAGTTCAATAAATACTTGTTCTTCATCTACTTTCATCTCTTTTGCATTTGCATTAGGCAAATCTAAAATTAAAGCTAATTCATCTTTTTTAAATACAGAAGTTACCATAAAAAATAGAAGTAAAATAAACACAACATCAATAATAGGTGTTAAGTCTAATCCTAATGGTTCTCTTCTTTTCATCTATTTATCACCAATCTCTTTTTTGGCTTTTAACTCAATAGAATCAAGTTGTGAAATAAAATGATTATAAGCTAAGTGATGAGGTATTGCAACTATTAATCCTGTGATAGTTGTAATTAATGCAATAGCTATACCATTTGAGAAGATTGTCGGATCTCCTAAGCCACTTTTAGAAATAGCCTCAAAAGACTTATAAACACCAATTACTGTTCCTAATAGACCCAATAGTGGAGCAACAGTAGCTATGTTTTTAATATAAGTAAGTCCAGCTTCTAGTTTTTTTACTTCATACTCTATTTGAGCGTATGTTGAACTTTGAGCTTTATCTTCTAATTTTTGTTTGATTTTATTAATCATTGCATTTTTTCTAGGTAGGGTGAATAACTTCCATAAGATAATAGTAAAACCTATAATATTTAAAGCAATCAGAATATATACAATAATTCCGCCTTTATCAATGTATTCCATTAAATCCATAAATACCCCATTTAATTTTTTTATAATTGTACTAAACTTTTATTAATAGATGGTACAATTTCCTATGACATATACTAATTCCCCAATAGAAAAAATAAATTTTAATAATCATGAAATATTTATAAAAAGAGACGATTTATTAGATGTGGATTTCTCTGGAAATAAAGCAAGAAAGTTTTATTACTTCTTAAAACATGATTTTCCCAATATCACAAATATAGTATCCCACGGTTCTGCCCAATCAAATGCAATGTATTCTTTAAGTGTATTATGTAAATTAAGAGGCTGGAAATTTGATTATTATGTAGATCATATTGCTTCATATCTAAAAGAATCTCCAAGTGGAAATTATAAAGAAGCTTTAGAAAATGGCATGAATATTCATGAAGAAGAGTTGCCAAAACAATTAGATGAAAATACTATGTTTATTAATGAAGGTGGAGCTTTAAAAGAGGCTCAATACGGGTTAGAGATTTTGGCACAAGAGATTATATCTTGGGCAGAGGAAAACTGTTATGAAAATCTAAAAGTGTTTTTACCCTCAGGCACGGGAACAACAGCACTGTTTTTACAAAAGTTCTTGCCTTTTCCTGTATTAACTTGTGCTTGTGTAGGAGATGAAAAGTATTTAGAAAAGCAGTTTAATGAACTAGAAAAAACAAATCATCCTATAATCTTACAAAGAAAAAAGAAATATCATTTTGGAAAATTATATAAAGAGTTCTATGAAACACATAAAGATTTATTAAAGCAAACAAATAT
>AYRE01000076.1_pt1 | contig 12865 bp, 8 predicted proteins | sample 183791 | NCBI WGS metagenome assembly AYRE01 (sample SAMN02391470, study PRJNA226580) | bioreactor metagenome | isolation source: day 6 sample from continuous culture bioreactor with low C:N ratio... | place: Germany: Bremen | reverse complement strand
GCCTGCCACTATAAATTTTTTTAAAAGTAGTATAGACTGTTTTTAAAAGAATTTACAAGCTTATTTTCATTTATACTTGGAGTCAATTGTGAACAAATTAAAAACTTATTATAAAAATGCTAAAGAAGAGTTATTTAAAGTAATTTTTCCTATTAAAGAACAAATTAGATCAGCATATTTATCTGTATTTATCGTAGTGACAGTAATATCACTATTCTTAGCACTGATTGACGCGGTTATGTCTTTAAGCTTATCTTCTGTAATGAACTAAGGAAAATATATAATGGCACAAAATTGGTATGCAATTCAAACTTACTCAGGGAGTGAGTTGTCTGTTAAAAGAGCACTTCTTCAACTAGCAGAAGAAATGGCTGATGGTAAAATTTCAGAAGTATTAGTTCCAACTGAAGATTTAATTGAAATTAAAAAAGGTAAAAAGTCTATCGTTGAAAGACCTTTATACCCAGCTTATGCATTTGCAAAGATTGATTTAGATACTGCATTATGGCATAGAATTCAGTCAATGCCTAGAGTTGGTAGATTCATTGGTGAATCTAAAAAACCTACTCCATTATCTGACAAAGATATTAAAGCTATCTTAGATAAAGTAGAAAATAGAGCTGCTGCTAAACCAAAAGTTTCATTTGACGAAGGTGAAATGGTTAGAATTAACGAAGGTCCATTTGCAAACTTTAATGGTGTTGTGGAAGACTTCGATATGGCTTCAGGAATCTTAAAATTAAATGTTTCTATTTTTGGTAGAAATACACCAGTTGAAATTTCATACTCTCAAGTAGAAAGAGTAGTATAAGTTTCAACTTCTAGGCATTAGGCAAAAAAACTTGCTTCTTCATTATAGTTTTCTTGCCTAATGCCTAAATCATTAACAAAAAATATATAAAAGGAAATTAGCATGGCTAAAAAAGTAGACGGAATACTTAAATTACAAATACCTGCTGGTGCTGCAAACCCATCACCACCTGTAGGACCTGCATTAGGTCAAAGAGGTATTAATATCATGGAATTCTGTAAAGCATTCAATGAAAAAACTAAAGATAAAAGTGGATTTAACATTCCTGTAGAAATTACTGTTTATTCAGATAAAAGTTTCACATTTGTTTTAAAACAACCACCAATGACTGACTTAATTAAAAAAGCTGCCGGAATCAAAAAAGGTTCTGACAATCCTTTAAAAAATAAAATTGCTTCTTTAACTAAAGAGCAAGTTTTAGAAATCGTTGAAATGAAAATCGCAGATTTAAATACTAACGATAAAGAACAAGCTGCAAAAATTGTTGCTGGTTCAGCTAGATCAATGGGAATTACTACAGAATTATAATATTCTAATTAGTAAAACAGGTCTTACCGCCAGACTTGAAATGGCGGTAGCAAAAAAAATAATTCATTGCGGAGAACAAAATGGCAAAAATTTCAAAAAGATATAAAGCTTTATCAGAAAAAATTGAAGAAAGAGATTATTCTTTCGCTGAAGCTTGTAGTTTAGTTAAAAACTTAGCATCTGCTAAATTTGACGAGTCAGTAGAAGTTTCTTTAAACTTAAACGTTGACCCAAGACATGCAGATCAAATGATTAGAGGTGCAGTTGTACTTCCAAACGGAACTGGTAAAACTGTAAGAGTTGCAGTTTTCGCTAAAGGTGCTAAAGTTGATGAAGCTAAAGCAGCTGGTGCAGACATCGTTGGAAATGATGATTTAGTAGAAACTGTTCAAGGTGGAGAAATCAACTTTGACGTATTAATTGCAACTCCTGATTGTATGGGATTAGTTGGTAAACTAGGAAGAATCTTAGGACCAAAAGGTTTAATGCCTAACCCTAAAACTGGTACTGTAACTATGGACGTAACTAAAGCTGTTAATGATGCTAAAGGTGGTCAAGTTGCATATAGAGTTGATAAAAAAGGTAACATGCAAGCTGCAGTTGGTAAAGTGTCATTCTCTGAAGAAGCTATTAAAGAAAATATTGAATCTTTCGTTAAAGCTATTAACAAAGCGAAGCCTTCATCTGCTAAAGGTAGATATATTGCTAACGCTGCGTTCTCATTAACTATGTCACCATCTGTTAATGTAGATACAACAGAATTAATGGATCTTAAATAAGCTTATTGCCTATTTAACATTCAATAGTGAAGATATTTTTATATCTTCACGTTTGAGTGTTCAAAGCACTACATTAAAAACTGAAGATAGCCGGTAAAATACATACTCCTGTATTTTGTAAGACCTGCTGAAGTTGGATGTTTTGGAAGGAGATATATAAATGACTAAACAACAAAAATCTGAAGTAGTTGATTTTTTAACAGGTGAATTCAAAGAGTCTCAAGCTATCGTAGTTTGTGATTATAAAGGACTTACTCACAAAGAATTAGAAACTTTAAGAAACGATGCTAAAGAAAATGGTGCAAAAGTTCAAGTTGCTAAAAATACATTAGTTACAGTTGCTGTAAAAAATGCTGATTTAGGTGATATTGAATTATCTGGAACTAATATTTTCTTATGGTCTGATGATCAAATTTCTGCTTGTAAAGTTGCTGATAAATTCGCAATGGCAAACAAAGATAAATTTGAAATCAAATCAGGTATCATCGAAGGTGAAATTTCTGATCTTGCTAGAGTTAATGCATTCGCTAAATTACCATCTAGAGAAGAACTTCTTGGTATGCTTGCTGCTACATGGATGGCACCAGTTCAAAACTTTACAATTGGACTTGATGCACTTAGCAAGAAAAAAGAAGAAGAGGCAGCTTAATATATTAAGCAGTTAATTAATAAAAATAATAAAAATAATAAAAATTAAGGAATAATGAAATGGCAATTTCTAAAGAAGACGTATTAGAATACATCTCTAACTTATCTGTATTAGAGCTTTCTGAATTAGTAAAAGAATTCGAAGAAAAATTTGGAGTATCTGCACAGCCTGTTGCTGTAGCTGGTGCTGCTGGTGGAGCTGTTGAAGCTGCTGAAGAGCAAACAGAATTCAACGTAGTAATTAAAGATGCTGGTGCTAAGAAAATTAACGTAATTAAAGTAATTAGAGCGTTAACTGGTCTTGGATTAAAAGAAGCTAAAGCTATGGCTGAAGAAGCTGGTGCAGTTGTTAAAGAAGGTGTTTCTAAAGAAGACGCTGAAGCTGCAAAAGCTGATTTAGAAGGTGCTGGAGCAACTGTAGAATTAGCATAATTCTCCACTCTCACTTTTAAACGTACACAAGGCGACGGCCTTGTGTAAAGATTAGCATCTTTGAAGGCTAAGGTTAGAATTTACCCAAAATTTTAACCCTATCCTTTAGGGATGCTTTTGTGCTTTATAATAAAAGCTAAAAAACTAAACCAAATTTTATAACAAGGCCGATAATGTTAAACTCATTAAAATCTGGTAATAGACTTAGAGTTGATTTTGCTAAAAATCCACAACAAATTGAAATTCCAAACTTATTACAACTTCAACAAAATTCTTATGATACATTCTTAATGATTGGACAAGAAGAAAGACATACTGCTGGAATCGAAAAAGTATTTAAATCTATTTTCCCTATTCACGACGCTCAAAACAGAATTACATTAGACTATTTAGGTTCTGATGTTGGTAAACCAAAATATGACGTTAGAGAGTCTATGGTTAGAGGTCTTACATACTCTATTCCTTTAAAAATTAATATTAGATTAACTTTATGGGATTTAGACGAGAAGACTGGTGAAAAAATTGGTGTTAAAGATATGAAAGAACAATCTTTATTCATCAGAGAAATTCCTTTAATGACTGATAGAACTTCATTTATTGTTAACGGTGTTGAAAGAGTAGTTGTAAACCAATTACACAGATCTCCAGGTGTTATCTTTAAAGAAGAAGAATCTAATACTGCTGATAACAAACTTATCTATACTGGTCAAATTATTCCAGATAGAGGTTCTTGGTTATACTTCGAATATGATGCTAAAGATGTATTATATGTAAGAATTAACAAAAGAAGAAAAGTTCCAGTTACTATTTTATTCAGAGCATTAGGTTACTCTAAAGAAGATATTATCAAATTATTCTACCCAATTTTAAATATTAAAGTTAAAAACAACAAATTCTTAACAGAATTTAACCCAGAAGATTTTACTGGTAGAGTTGAATTTGATATCAAAGATGAAAAAGGTAATTTAGTTTTAGCTGCTGGTAAGAGACTTACAGCTAGAAAAGCTAATGCTTTAGCTGAGGGTGGTTTAAAATTAGTTGAGTATCCAATTGAATTATTAATGGATAGATCAACAGCAAATACAATTTTTGATCCTGAATCAGGAGAAGTATTATTTGATGCTTTAACTAATCTTGACGAAATAAAACTTAAAAAATTACTTGACTTAGGTTTCGATAATTTTGATATTGCAAATGATTTAGCTACAGGTGTTGATAACTCTATTATTAATGCATTTAAACAAGATGCTGAATCTTTAAAATTATTAAAACAAACTGAGCAAATTGATGATGAAAATGATTTATCAGCAATTAGAATTTATAAAGTAATGAGACCAGGTGAACCTGTAACTAAAGAAGCTGCTAAAGAATTTGTTAAGAAATTATTCTTCGATCCAGAAAGATATGACTTAACTAAAGTTGGTAGAATGAAGATGAATCACAAGTTAGGTGTAAATGTACCTGAGTACGTTACTACATTAACTTATGAGGATGTTATTAAAACTGTTCAATACTTAGTAAAAGTTAAGTCTGGTCACGGTCATATTGATGATAGAGATCACTTAGGTAACAGAAGAATTAGAGCAATTGGTGAATTATTAGCTAATGAATTACATTCTGGTTTAATCAAAATGCAAAAAGCTATTAGAGATAAAATGACTACTTTATCTGGTACTTTAGAAGATATTATGCCACATGATTTAGTTAACTCTAAAATGATTACGTCAACTATTACTGAATTCTTTACATCTGGGCAGTTATCTCAATTTATGGATCAAACTAACCCATTATCAGAAGTTACTCATAAAAGAAGACTTTCTGCACTTGGTGAAGGTGGTCTTGTTAAAGAAAGAGCCGGATTCGAAGTAAGAGATGTTCATGCAACTCACTATGGTAGAATTTGTCCAGTTGAAACTCCAGAGGGTCAAAATATTGGTCTTATTAATACATTATCTACTTTCTCTAAAGTAAATGATTTAGGATTTATTGAAGCACCTTACAAAACTGTTAAAGATGGTATTGTAACTGATGAAATTAAATACTATACAGCTACTCAAGAAGAGGGTTTAATTATTGCTCCTGGTTCAACTAAAGTTGATGACAGTGGTAAGATTGTTGAGAACCTTATTGAAGCTAGACAAGATGGTGAAATTTATTTAGTTGAAAAAACTAAAGTTGATTTAATTGATATCTCATCTCAAATGGTTATGGGTGTTGCTGCATCTTTAATTCCATTCTTAGAGCATGATGATGCCAACAGAGCCCTAATGGGATCGAATATGATGAGACAAGCTGTTCCATTATTAAAGCCTAATGCTCCTGTAGTTGGAACTGGTTTAGAAAAAACAGTTGCAAGAGATGCATGGGAAGCTATTAAAGCTAAAAGAGGCGGAGTTATTGAAAAAGCAGATGCTAAAAATATCTACGTTAGAGGTGAAGATGAAGACGGTGCTTTCATTGATCACTATACAGTTAATAAAAATGTAAGAACAAATAATAATACTTCATTTGGTCAAAGAATTGGTACTAAAGAAGGTGCAATCGTTGAAGCTGGTCAGGTAATTGCTGATGGTCCATCTATGGATAATGGTGAGTTAGCTGTTGGTGTTAATGCTTGTGTTGCCTTCATGCCATGGAATGGATATAACTATGAGGATGCTATTGTTCTTTCTGAGAGATTAATTGAAGAAGATGCATTTACATCTATTCATATTTATGAAAAAGAAGTTGAATGTAGAGAATTAAAACATGGTAATGAAGAAATTACTAGAGATTTACCAGGTGTTAAAGAAGAGTCAATTACTCATCTTGATAGTTCAGGTATTATCAAAGTAGGTACTTACATTAAACCAGGAATGATTCTTGTTGGAAAAGTTACACCTAAAGGTGAAATTAAACCAACTCCTGAAGAAAGACTTTTAAGAGCAATCTTTGGTGAAAAAGCTGGTCACGTTATTAATAAATCATTAGTAACTCCTACTTCTATGGAAGGTACAGTTGTTGACGTTAAAGTATTCACTAAAAAAGGATACGAAAAAGACGAAAGAGCTGTTGCTGAAATTGAAGCAGAAAAAGCTGAACTTGATGTTAAACATCACGACAAATTACTAATGTTAGATAGAGAAGAAATCTTAAAAATTAATGATTTATTATCTAAATCTCCATTAGCTAAAGATGTTGAAGTAGAAGAAGTAACTTACAAAAATGGTGAAAATATTCCTGTTGATGTATTAGCAAGTGTTAATAGATTTGCTATGAAAAAAGTTGTTGCTTCATTTGATAAAGATGTTGAGAAAAAATATAATGAAATTAAAGAATATTTCATTAAACAAAAAGCTCAATTAAGAGATGATCACGAAGAAAAACTTCAAGTATTAGAACATGATGATATCTTACCTTCTGGTGTAATTAAACAAGTTAAAGTTTATGTTGCAACAAAAAGAAAGATCAAAGTTGGGGATAAAATGGCAGGACGTCACGGAAACAAAGGTATTGTTTCTAATATCGTTCCTCAAGTAGACATGCCTTACTTAGAAGATGGTTCAACTGTTGACGTTATTCTTAACCCACTAGGGGTACCATCAAGAATGAACATTGGTCAGATTCTTGAAGTACATTTAGGTCTAGTTGGTAAAAAACTTGGAGCTCAAATTCAAGATTTATTTGAAGCTAAGAAAAGTGACTTTATCAAAGAACTAAGAGCTAAGATGAGTGAAATTGCGTCTGTTGCTAAATTAATGGGTGGAAAAGAATTTATGGATTCTTTATCTGATGAAGATTTAATTGCTTATGGTCAAGATTGGACTAAAGGTGTTAGATTTGCAACTCAAGTATTTGATGGTGTAAAAGAAGATGAATTCATTAAATTATTTGAATTAGCAAAAATTGATTCAGATGGTAAAACTCAACTTACTGATGGTAAGACGGGTGAAAAAATGAAAGAAAGAGTAAATGTAGGTTACATGTATATGCTTAAACTACATCACTTAGTTGATGAAAAAGTGCATGCTAGATCTACTGGACCTTACTCTCTTGTAACACAACAGCCAGTTGGTGGTAAAGCATTATTTGGTGGACAAAGATTTGGGGAAATGGAAGTATGGGCTCTTGAAGCATATGGTGCTACTAATGTTCTTAAAGAAATGTTAACAACTAAATCTGATGACGTTGAAGGTAGAACTAGAGCTTATAGAGCTATTGCAAACGGTGAAAATGTACCAAGTTCAGGTGTTCCTGAAACATTCTTCGTATTAACTAAAGAGCTTAAAGCTCTTGGATTAGACGTAGAGATTTTTGAAGAGGTAGAAAACAATGAGTAATAATGAAAAAATATTAGAACCAATTGAAATTAAAGAATTAGAAAGACCGACAGATTTCTCGGCCTTTCAATTAAGACTTGCAAGTCCTGAAAAAATTCTATCTTGGTCATCTGGTGAAGTTAAAAAGCCAGAGACTATTAACTATAGAACACTTAAACCTGAAAGAGATGGTTTATTTTGTGCTAAGATTTTTGGACCAGTAAAAGATTACGAATGTCTTTGTGGTAAATACAAAAAGATGAGATACAAAGGTGTTGTATGTGAAAAATGTGGTGTTGAAGTAACTTCTTCAAAAGTTAGAAGACACAGAATGGGACATATTGATTTAGTATCTCCTGTTGCACACATTTGGATGGTATCATCTTTACCAACTAGAATTGGTACTTTATTAGGTGTTAAATTAAAAGACCTTGAGAGAGTATTATATTATGAAGCATACATTGTTTCTGAAGCTGGTGAAGCATATTACGATAACGAAAAAACTAAAAAAGTTTCAAAATTCGATATCTTAAATGAAGAACAATACAGAACAATTTCAGACCTTTTTGAACATACTGGTTTTGAAGCTGATATGGGTGGACAAGTTGTAAGAGATTTATTAGAAACTTTAGACTTATTTGAATTATTAACTAAGTTAAAAGAAGAAATGGCTGGAACTAAATCAGAAGCTAAAAGAAAAACTATTATCAAAAGATTAAAAGTTGTTGAAAACTTTATTAACTCTGGAAATAGACCTGAATGGATGATGTTAACTCAGTTACCAGTTCTTCCACCAGATTTAAGACCATTAGTATCTTTAGATGGTGGTAAATTTGCTGTTTCTGATGTTAATGACCTTTACAGAAGAGTAATTAACAGAAATAACAGACTTAAGAGATTAACAGAACTTGATGCACCTGAAATCATTATTAGAAATGAAAAAAGAATGCTTCAAGAAGCAGTTGATGCTTTATTTGATAATGGTAAAACTGCTAATGCAGTTAAGGGTGCTAATAAAAGACCTTTAAAATCTTTATCTGAAATTATTAAAGGTAAACAAGGAAGATTTAGACAAAACTTACTTGGAAAAAGAGTTGACTTCTCTGGTAGATCTGTAATTGTTGTTGGACCTACTTTAAATATGGACCAATGTGGTATTCCTAAGAAAATGGCTCTTGAGTTATTTAAACCACATTTAATGGCTAAACTTGAAGAAAAAGGTTATGCAACTACATTAAAATCTGCAAAGAGATTAATTGAGTCTGAAACTAATGAAGTTTGGGAATGTTTAAATGAAATCGTTGATGAATATCCAGTATTACTGAATAGAGCACCAACTCTTCATAAACTTTCTATTCAAGCATTCCACCCAGTTTTAATTGATGGAAAAGCTATTAGATTACATCCACTAGTTTGTGCTGCCTTCAATGCCGATTTCGATGGGGATCAAATGGCCGTTCACGTTCCATTATCACAAGAAGCTGTAGCTGAAGCTAAGATTCTTATGATGTCTTCTATGAATATTCTTTTACCTGCATCAGGACGTGCAATTGCCGTACCTTCTCAGGATATGATTTTAGGTATTTACTACCTATCATTAGAAAAAGATGGTGTAAAAGGTGAACATAAATTATTCACTGGTGTAAATGAAGCTAGAATTGCTCTTGAAATGGGTCAAGTTGATTTACATGCAAAAATTAGAACTAAGATTGACAACAAAGTTATTCATACAACTGTTGGTAGATTAATTGTTCATGAAATTTTACCTGAGTTTGTACCATTAAACTTATGGAATAAGATTTTAAAGAAAAAAGATATCGGTATTTTAGTTGATTATATCTACAAACATGGTGGATATGAAGTAACTCCAAAATTCTTAGATAACTTAAAGAACTTAGGTTTCAGATATGCAACTGATGCTGGTATTTCTGTATCAATTGATGATATTAGAGTTCCTGAATCAAAAGTTGGACATATTGCTTCTTCTAAAAAAGAAGTAATTGAAGTTCAAAAGCAATTTGGTCAAGGTTTATTAACTGAGCAAGAAAGATATAATAAGATTATTGATATCTGGACTGAAGTTAACAACAAACTTGGTTCTGAGATGATGAACTTAGTTGAGCAAGATAAAAATGGATTCAACTCTATTTATATGATGGCTGATTCTGGGGCTAGAGGTTCTGCTGCACAGATTAGACAGTTATCAGGTATGAGGGGTCTTATGGCTAAGCCAGATGGGACTATTATTGAAACTCCAATTATTTCAAACTTCCGAGAAGGTCTAAATGTACTTGAGTACTTCATTTCTACTCACGGTGCTAGAAAAGGTCTTGCGGATACAGCTCTTAAAACAGCCAATGCAGGGTACTTAACAAGAAAACTAATTGATGTATCTCAAAACGTTAGAATTACAATCGAAGATTGTGGTACTCACGAAGGTATTGAAATTACTGATATTTCTTCTGGTAATGAATTAATTGAAGCATTAGAAGAGAGAATCACAGGTAGAGTTATTGCTGAAGATATTATTGATCCTATTTCAAATGAAATTCTTTTCACTGAGGGAACATTAATTACTGAAGAAGATGCAAAAGTTGTTGCTGATGCTGAAGTAAAAGCAGTTACTATTAGAACACCATTAACTTGTAAAGTTGAGCATGGTTTATGTTCTAAATGTTACGGTCTTAACTTAGGTGAGCAAAGAAAAGCAACTCCTGGTGAAGCAGTTGGTGTTGTTGCCGCTCAATCTATTGGTGAGCCAGGAACACAGCTTACACTTAGAACTTTCCACGTTGGGGGAACTGCATCTGCAACTCAAACTGAGAGAGAATTAAGAGCTGATAAAGAAGGTTTCATTAGATACTATAACATCAAAACTTATATTGACAGAGATGGTAAAGCTATCGTTGCAAATAGAAGAAATGCTGGTATCTTATTAGTTGAGCCAAAAATTAATGCTCCATTCAAAGGTAATGTTACTGTTGAAACATTACATGAAGAGATTATTTTAACTTTATCTAACGGTAAAGAAGACAAAAAATACTACTTAAGAAAGAATGACGTTGCTAAAGCTAATGAGCTTGCAGGTGTATCTGGAAAAATTGAAGGTAAATTATACTTACCTTACAAAGATGGTATTGAAGTAGAAGAAAATGAATCAATCGTTGAGATGATCAAAGATGGTTGGAATGTTCCAAACAGAATTCCATTTGCTTCTGAATTAAGAGTTGCTGATGGTGCTCCTATTACTTCTAAAATTACTTCTGGTGCTAGAGGAACTGTTAAATATTACAAATTAACAGGTGATTACTTAGAGAGAAGAGAAGATATTAAAGCTGGTTATACAGTTGTTGAAAAAGGTCTATTCGCTGTTGTTGTTGATGGTGAAGGTAGAGAAGCTTTAAGACACTATATTGCTAGAGGTTCTAAAGTTGAGTTAGATGATAACGTAAATGTAGAAAAAGAATCTATGATTGCTGTTCCTGAAACAACAGAACAAGTTGTTATTGCTGAATGGGATCCATATTCGAATCCTTCAATTGCAGAACAAGAAGGTACTATCTCATTCGAAGATATTATTCCTGGTGTTACTGTTTCTGAGCAATTCGATGAATTAACTGGTACTTCTAAACTAGTACTTAATGAATATATTCCTAGTGGATATAAGCCTACAGTTCTTTTAGCAACTGAAGATAAAGATATTATTAGATATTCATTAGATCCTAAAACATCACTGAATGTTGCAGAAGGTCAAAAAGTACAAATTGCAGATGTTATTGGTAAAACACCAAAAGCAACTCAAAAATCAAAAGATATTACTGGGGGTCTTCCAAGAGTATCTGAATTATTTGAGGCAAGAAGACCTAAGTCAATTGCTGTTTTAGCATCATTTGACGGTATGGTTTCATTTGGTAAACCATTAAGAAATAAATCTAGAATTATCATTACAGATGAACATGGTAAGAAGGGTGAATTCTTAGTAGAAAAATCTAAGCAAATTTTAGTACATGAAGGTGAGTTCGTTCATGCTGGTGAGGCATTAACAGATGGTCAAACATCTCCTCATGATGTATTAAGAATCTTAGGTGAAAAAGCCTTACATTACTTCATTGTATCTGAAGTACAGCAAGTATATAGATCTCAAGGGGTAAATATTGCTGATAAACATATTGAGGTTATTACATCTCAAATGTTAAGACAAGTTTCTATCTTAGACGGTGGAGATACTAAATTTATTATTGGAGATATGATCTCTAAGAAAAGATTTAAAATTGAGAATGAAAGAATTATTAAATTAGGTGGAGAACCTGCAATTGCTGAACCATTATTACTTGGTATTACAAGAGCAGCTGTTACATCTGATTCGATTATTTCTGCTGCATCATTCCAAGAGACTACTAAAGTATTAACTGAGGCTGCAATTTCAGCTAAAATGGATATGTTAGAAGACTTAAAAGAAAACGTTGTTATCGGTAGAACTATTCCTGTTGGAACTGGTTTATACAAAGATAAGAAAATCAAGTTTTCTTACGCAGACGAGCAATAAGGGTTAATCCCTTATTGTTTATTTCTTAAATTACATGGATTTAATTTCCCTACTAATTATTTTTGTACTTGTTGAATTCCTTGAGTCATACTGGCAAAAGTCAGATACTTTACATGGTTTATTAACAAATAACTTTTATATGTACTCAAAAAATATTTTTTTATATTTTACTTTACATCTTTCTTTTTTTTATACAATTTTTATTTCATATTACTTAAGCAATTTTTCTTTTTGGATGAGCTCAATTATTGTTGTTAAATTTATTGATATTGCATTTAAATTATCTATGATGAAAAAATTATCTTTAGGTTCTGAACTTCATGATGTGATGCCAGTTAATATTAAGATGACACCAATTTTTAGATATATGAATGTACTTATATATCCACTTAGTTACATATTTGCAGTTGGATTAATATAGTACTAATTCTAATATTCATTATCAATTAATATTAAGTTTATTTTGTTACTATTCTTTTATGACTAGTAAAGAATTTAAACAATTAATTATTGAATCAAAATATTATACAAAATATGAACCTATTTTAGAAAAGAATAGCTTGGCTATTTTTGCTTATGAAGCCTTATCAAAATTTGATATCAATAATGACACTATAAGTACAGAAGAGATTTTTCGAAAACTACATCATAATAATAAGCTTTTTTTTGAATTGGAGAAAAGAAATAAACAGCTTCAAATTGAGAATTATGATTTTAGGCACAAATTATTTGTAAATTTTGATGCGGATATTGTTGTAACTGACGATCAAAAACTATATTGGGAAAAATTTCTTATTGAATATAAAGATAAACTTGTTGTTGA
>AYRE01000075.1_pt1 | contig 12892 bp, 21 predicted proteins | sample 183791 | NCBI WGS metagenome assembly AYRE01 (sample SAMN02391470, study PRJNA226580) | bioreactor metagenome | isolation source: day 6 sample from continuous culture bioreactor with low C:N ratio... | place: Germany: Bremen | reverse complement strand
TGCAACAAACTTCAGATACTATCTTCCCAAAGGATAAATATGAAAACAATGACATGTAGAGAATTAGGTGGAGCTTGTGACGAAGTTTTTTCTGCCAATACATTCGATGAAATAGGTGAGTTGAGCAAACAACATGCAAAAGAGATGTTTGATAAGCGAGACTTACCACACTTAGAAGCTTTAAAACAAATGGGTGAACTAATGAAAGATAACAATAGTTTAATCCAATGGATGCAATCAAAAAAAGAATATTTTGATAATTTACCCCATATTAAATAAGTCCATTTAAACTTTCTTTTGTTACTATAATAGTTACTGATTTCAAAAGAGGATTATTATATGCTTAGTAAGAAAATAATTGGATATTACAGAATATTAAAAGAGAAGAGGGTTGATGACTTATTAATATCAGCTGGTGTTCTTGGAGTTATTGTTGGATTACTTACAATACCAATTATTAATCAAATAGCAGTATGGCCAGTGCTAATTGGTGTTTGCATGAAGTTATATGATTTTACTGAGGAAATAGAGAGAAGTATAATTCCTTATGATTTTAATAAGTTATTACCTCCTCCAAAAAAGAGAAACTAATATTCTCTACAGTTTATAATCAATAAAATCTTTTACACTATAAGTTTTATATACAGACAGTTGTTTGTATATAATTTCTTTTTCTTCATCACTTTTTGCATTTTCATAATCTTTTTCTATTTCTAAAATACTTTCTAGAGTTGCTTTGATTTTATTTACTTCTTCTGTAGTCATATAGTCATTGTATTTGCCATGTCCTACGTAAAAGGCTACCTTTCTTAGGCTATCTAGGATTTGTTCTATTTCTTGCTCTATATTCATTTATTACGTCCTTATACTCAAATGGGTAGTTTAACCATAATATACTTAATCATATATATTGTAAAGTTTGCGTAAACTAATTGAAAAATATTAAAACAATTGGAAAATATAATGCTTAATAAAATAAATAAAGAAATAGATGAGTTTACAAAAAATATAAAAGAAAAAAAGGGCTGTGATGAAATGCTTATTTATTTGAATTCTAATTATGTTTCTAGTGTAAAACTTTTGATGTTTGCTTCGAGTACTTTTTCGATGTTTGCTAAGTTGATGTTATTTTTTGTTATGGCATCTGGAGCCTTATTATTGTCTTCAGTTATTGGGGCATTACCACTTAGTATAACTCTTTTTTTTGCTACTTTTATTTTATCATTTATTTTGATACTACTATTTATTACTAACTATAGAAAAGTACTTTCTGATAGTATTAATAATGTAAAAAACTCTATGTAAAGACTTAAAATAGGGCAGTTATGTGAAAATAAGTCTTTATATTTTTAATTTACACATGTAATTTATCTGTCTTAGGTGTTATTAACTACTTTTTTTATACAATCACGTAAAATGAAATCAAGGAAATTAAACATGAATTTAATGTTATTTGGTGCACCTGGCGCAGGAAAAGGTACACAAGCAAAATTTTTAATTGAGAAATATGATATTCCTCAAATCTCTACTGGAGATATTTTAAGAGCAGCAATCGCTGATAAAACTGATATGGGTATGGAAGCTAAGAACTTCATGGATGCTGGTCAATTAGTTCCAGATTCTACAATTATTGGTATTATCAAAGACAGATTAGCTGAAGATGATTGTAAAAAAGGGTTTATCTTAGATGGTTTCCCAAGAACATTACCTCAAGCAGAAGCTTTAAATTCTTTAATGAATGATATGAAAATTTCTTTAGATAAAGTTATCTCTTTAGATGTTCCAGATGAATTAATCGTTGAGAGAATTACTGGAAGAAGAACTTCTAAAGTAACTGGTAAAATTTACCACATGACATTTAATCCACCAGTTGATGAAAAAGAAGAAGATCTTATTCAAAGAGCTGATGATACAGAAGAAACTGTAACTAAAAGATTAGCTGCATACCATGATCAAACAGCTCCATTAATTGATTTTTACAAAAACATGGGTGTAATTGTAGAACTTGATGGAACAAAAGATGTATCTGATGTAACAGCTGATATGCTTGCATCTCTTGCAAAGTAATTAACAATACTAATATAAAGGAAGTCAAACCTAGTTTGACTTCTCTTTATATACTCAATTTATAATTTACGTCATTTAATTCCAAAATACTTTTTGATTCTAATTCACTTATTTTTTTTATAAGTTCTTCTTGACTTTCAAACTCCAATTTTTTACATATTGATTCTATTAATTCATACTTTGTTTTTTTATTAGTTTTTAATTGAGTTTCTTCTTGCTCTTTTTTGATATTGTTTCTTTGTGTTATTACTGTTTTTAAATACATATCTACAGCTTTTGTATTTAGTTCATTTTCTATAGAAAATATATCAACACTTTTTAGTATTTCTACTACTTTATTTTTTAGTACTTCAAAGCTATATTCATTTTTATCGTTAATTAGTTTAGCTATTTTCTCATCAATTAAAGCTAGTTCATCAGTAGCCATTGTTTCCCTTATTTACTATTTATTATGTTTGTGATTTTATCATAAAATAAAATAATAAAAACAATATTCACGCTATATTATTGTGATAAACTCACAAAATAGTGTAAAGATATACTTATTAGGAAATTAATATGAAAAAATATAATAATGAAGAATTAGAAGAAAAAGTCATTGATAAACTAAAAACAATAAATGACCTTGAACTCCCAATAAATATCTATGATTTGGGTCTTATTTATAATATAGATGTGGAAAATATTGCAGGTAATATAGAAGTAAGTATTAAAATGACAGTAATTAATTCACGTTGTAATAGCACAAAATCATTCACTGATTTGATTATTGAAGAAGTACAAAGTATTGAGGAAGTTCATAAATGTAATGTAAAATTTGTTTTTTCACCTAAATGGGAATTAAAAATGATTTCTGAGGATGGATTAAAACTTTTAAGAGAGTCTAAATCCTAAGCTATATAAAATCGCTATAAATGTTTGTTAGAATATTTATATAAATTAAATAAGGAGTATTAATGAAAAATTTACTTCTATTATTACTATTATTTGTGGGACAAAATATTCTTGCTCAATCTAAATTTATTAGAGAAGATAATATTATTTATGATAAAGAATTAAAACTTTATTGGCAAGATAACATTGAGGTAACTCATACAAAACTCAGTTTAGAAGATTCCCAAAAATATTGTAATAATTTGCAATTAAATTCTTATAAAAATTGGCGATTACCAACATATGAAGAACTTTTAAGTATAAGTGATTATGCTGTATATAAACCTAGAATAAATGAAATTTTTAAGAACAGTGCCTCAGGTCACTTCTGGTCTATTATATACAAACGTGTTGCATTTGGTGAGGAATGGAGAGCAATAAATGATTATTACGTTCAACGTATTTATTTTAGTGATGGTTACTCTTATGATAATGATAGAACAGGAAAAGCCTATGTTCGATGTGTAAGGGAATAATTCCAAAGCATAACTTTGGAATTATTATAAATTATTTAATAGATAATACAGTTATTGTAAAGTCTAAATCTTTTCCAGCTAATGGGTGATTTGAATCTACTTCTACAGTATCTTCAAGGATTTCTGTGATTACTACTTGAATAGACTCACCATTTTGTCCTTGACCTTGCATAGGCATTCCTACTTCTAGTTCTAATCCACCAAATTGTTCAATTGGTACAATTTGTTTCATAGCTGGATTATGTTCACCATAAGCTTCTGCTGCTGGTACATTAATCTCTCTAGTTTCACCTTCCTTCATATCTGCCATTCTGCTTTCTAATCCAGGAATTAACTGTTCTGAATCAAAAGTAAATTCTAAAGCATCTTTGCCAATATTGCTATCAACAACTTCTCCTTCGATTTTAAGTTCGTAGTTGATTGAGATTACTTGATCTTTTTCCATAGCCATATTGACTCCTTATTATTTTTGTGCATTACTATATCTTAATAAGTCACTATTCCAAATTAAAATAACTCTTTTAAAGATTATTTTTTTGTTTAGATATTTTTAGAAACTAATTAAGTAAAAAAGAATATAATTTGTCCAATAAAAATAATAGGGAATAATATGACAATAGCTGTATATTGTGGTTCTAGTGCTGGAAATAATAGTGAATATGAACAAAGAACAAAAGATTTTGGTAAGTTTCTTGCTTTAAATAATATAAATGTTGTATATGGCGGTGGAAGAGTAGGGCTTATGGGTGTTTTAGCTGATACTGTTATTGAGAATGGTGGAAAAGTATGTGGAGTTATTCCTGAAAAATTAAAAGAAAAAGAACTAGAACATACAGGTATTACAGAGCTTAGAGTTGTGGCGGATATGCATGAACGAAAAGCTACAATGGCAGAACTTGCAGATGGTTTTGTAGCACTTCCTGGGGGTGCTGGAACTTTAGAAGAGATATTTGAAGTATGGACTTGGGCACAGTTAGGATTTCATAATAAGCCTTGTGCATTTTTTAATATAAATGGATTCTATGATAAATTAATTGATATGTTAGAGACAATGTCTATTGAAGGATTCTTGAAAAAAGAGTATGTAGATATGATAATTAATACAGATAATGAAGATAAACTTTTACTAGCTTTAAAAGAGTATAAAGCTCCTAAACATAAGTGGTAAGTGGACTAAACAAGAAGTGTTACTTCTTGTTTAATCTTTTTGTTTTCTAAAGTGTTTTTCTCTTTTTTTATCTTCTTTCTGCATTTTTTTCATTTCTTTTTTTCGATCTTTATCAAATGCTTTTTCATCTTTTTTTTGAGCTCTATCATACTCTCTATCATATTTTCTTTGTTCTTTTTCTAATTGCTTATTATACTTATACTCTTCCATATCAGCTGAATTAGGTTTTCCTTTACCTGTCCAAACTGGTTTTTGAGCCCATGATGGTTTTTCCGCAGAAACTATTTGTGGCATAAAGAGTAGACTTGCTAGCCCAATAGCTGTAATTAACTTTTTCATAGGTAACTCCTTTTATTTTATGGCTTAAGTATACAAAAAAATTGTAGAATGATTGAGAGATAAGAGAATGAGCCTGCATAAAAATGCAAACTCATGATTATGTATTTATTAAAGAATTATATAGTTACTTGCTTTCTAGTTTATCTCTTTTTATAAAGAATAAAACTAATGCAATTACGGCAAATGTCACACTTACTAATGAAATTGGAGGTAATCCACCATGCCATTTAGCAACTTTTAGCCAACCACTTAATCCCATTACTACTAAGTGAATAATAATAAATAATGAAGCTAATATTTGTAAAGTATAAATCTTAACATAGTTAGTTTTATTAATTAACCAGAAACAATAAATAGCTATTAATCCAGAGAATATAATTAATTCTCCACTTAAAGATAATTTACTTCCATCAAAAAACTTACCATAGTATGCATTACCAAAAATACTTAGTGATAATAAAATATGAAGATAAGCACTATGTAAAGATGCAGTTCCCCATGCTTTTACTTTACTAATGTGACTTTTTAATAATCCATAGTGAACAGCAGCGATAAAACAGTATACAACAGATACCATTGACATTGATTTATTGAATAAAAATACAGGTAAATGTGTTGGGTTTACATTACCATATACGATGTATCTTACATATGTATAGATTGTAGTACAGATGAAAACTAATGTAAATTTCATTAGCATATTTAGGTGTTCTTTTTCAGAATCGATTGTTATGTTCGCAGACATATATTTCCTTAGTTATGTTTCTTTTTATGATTTGTATTGATAATCATTATTGAAAATATAGGAAATAAATACTTAATATTAAATAAAAAAATAAATTCTTATAACGTTAGTAGTAACATCTATAAAAAATAAATAATGTTATAAAGCCCATGAATATGTCGTTTTGTGATTTTTATGTGATTTTTGTAATTACGTAAATATTGTAGTTTTAAAGTTTGTTTTTGAGAGTGGATTTCAACAATATTTCAAAAAAATGAAATATTATTGAATATTTTATTATGAAATTGATTTAATAAGTATTGTAAATTCTAAGTCACAACCAGCAAGAGGATGGTTGTAATCAACAGTAACATCATCATTTGTTACTTCTGTAACAGTAGCTCTTATTACTTCTTGATTCTCTTCTTCACCTTCTAATACCATACCAATTTCAAGGTCGATACCTTCAAATTCTTCAATAGGTAGAATTTGTGATAAAGCTTCATCGTATTCACCATAAGCTTCATTTGAAGGAACATTAATAGTTTTTGATTCACCTGCATTCATATCTTCGATTCTAGACTCTAATCCTGGGATAATTTGTCCAGTTCCATATACAAATTTTATAGATTCACTATCCATGTTATCTTCAATCATTTCTTCATTGATTTTAAGTTCATAGTTCATTTCTACAGTTTGATCTTTTTTAATTGCCATGTTTGTCCTTATGATTTAATTTCGTTATATCCAAGTGTATTAGATAATTACTTCACCTTTTGGTGTATTTCTAACGTCTTCAATTTGAAAGCATACATTTGCAATATTTCTTGCAGATGTTTGTTTATGTTCAGAAACAATTTTATGTATTGTTTTCATTTCATCTTTATCAAAAAGTGATTCATCAAATTCTTCTTCCATTTGAATAAATTTTAATTCAATAAAGTTTTTCTTTTTAATCACTTCAATATCTAAATAGTCTAATAACTCTTGAATAAGAAAAAGTCTTTCATCTTCTTCATCTAAGTCTTCTTCGTTTGCAATAATATCAAATAACTCAGCAATTAAAAGTGGCTCAGGGTTTCTAGCACTTTTTACATATTCTTCGTTAAATATTTTTTTTTCGCAAAATTTTTGATGATTGTAGTCCATTAAGAAAAGCATAATTGATAGCTTTTTATCGTTTAAATGGTCTACTTCTTTGTGTAACATATACAAAATCACATTTGCTATTTTTGTAATATCTATATTCAAGCAATTTCCTTTTATTTAATTGCTGAAGTATACAATATTAATACTAAATCATTTTATGGATACTTTAAAAAATACTTGCTTTATTTATAAAAAATTATCATAATGAAACTTTATACTTTACTATATAACTAAAGATTAATATGCTAGAATCCTTACTATGAATGACTTAAACAAACTGCAAATGCAATCTATAATACTTGATTATATGTCTGACTCTATTTTTGTACATGATTTAAATGGAAAATTTATCTATGTAAATAAAGAAGCCTATGAGAGTAGAGGATATTCTGAAGAAGAACTTTTGAGTATGCATGTAAAAGATTTAGATGCACCAATGGATGAAGAATCAATCTTAAAAATGAAGAAGAATATTTCAAAGATGAAAGAAGAAGGTTTTGTTACTTTTGAAATAAAACATAAAAGAAAAGATTGTTCAATAATTCCAGTTGAAATACGAAGCCAAATATTTATATTAAATGATGAAAAACTTGTAATAAGTGTTGCTCGAGATATTGGTGAAAGATATAAAATGCAAGAACAATTAAAAACTATGGCTACAACAGATTCTCTAACAGGTATTTATAATAGGCATATGTTTGAGATTTTATTTGATAAGGAGCAACATAAGCAAAATAGAGATAATACATTTTTATCTTTGCTTCTTATAGATATTGATTTTTTCAAAAATGTTAATGATAATTTTGGACATGATATTGGTGATAAAATATTAAAAGAAATTACAGATATATTAGCTCAATCAATAAGAGTTTCTGATACTTTTGCTAGATGGGGAGGGGAAGAGTTTATTTTGCTTCTTCCAAATACTAAAGAACTAAACGCTTTAACAATTGCTAATAAATTAAAACTTCTTATCTCTTCATATAGCTTTGAAATAGTAAATAAAATTACTATAAGTATTGGATTATATTCAAGTGGCGAAAATATTTGTTTAGAAAGTTTTGTTAAAAAAGCAGATATTGCTTTGTATAACGCTAAAAAACTAGGAAGAAATCGAGTAGAAGTTTTTAAAGAGGTTTAAAAGTACCCTAAAAAGGATACTTTTAAATTTGGTAATCAGGTGTATTATCATCCCAATCGAAGATAAAACACATAGGAAGTTTATCTCGTTTGTTTAAAATAACAGCGGCTATATAGGCTGATACAAAAATAGATATTATTGCTAAAGCTGATGCAAATGCTAAAGTTGAAAGTCCGGTAAGACCTTGTCCAACAGTACAACCAATAGATAACATTCCACCAGTACCCATTAAAGCACCACCTATCATGTTGTATTTTGCTCTATTTATATTTTGGTTAGCTGTACATCCAAAACTAAATTGTTTATTCATTTTTGACATTGAAAATGCACCAAGTATTACCCCAATAATTAAACTAATACTAAATGTTAATTCATTTACTTCATAAAAACTAAATAGTTCAAAAGATTTAGCAGTTGGGTATACAAAAGTAATTCCAGTTAATGCAATTTCACGCTCTAAGCTATCTTCACCCATTACGCCAGTAACATACCAAGATGCTGCAACTAATAAACCAATAATAGCCCCATCAAATAGACTAAGAACTCTTTTTGTTTTTTTCAGAAAATACATTAAAATTACTACTAATAATCCAACTATAAGATATACATTCATTTGTACATTTTGAATATAAGATGAAATACTAATTAAGGTTTCATTTGCCACAATTGGATCAAGAATACCATGTATAAGACCTTTACTTGTTGCAAAGGCAAATATTCCAATAAAAATTAATGCAATCAAAGAGTTTGAATCTCCTTGTGCAAATTTGATTAAATGTCTATTCCCACAGCCATCTGCTACCATCATACCAACACCAAACATTGCACCACCAAGGATGATTGTTGCATAATTAAGATTTTCTCTTAGGTATACAGATTCACTTAAATCAACTTCAAAATGATTTGACATAAGTGTAGTAGCTATTATTGCTACTATCATTGCCATAATTACTGAAGATGCTCTTTTTGTAGATTTTGTTAAAATATAATCTTTGATTGATCCGCTAAAACAAAACTGTTTTTTTTGTGCAACCATTCCAAAAATAATACCAATTATTAATCCTAAAAGGTTTATTATCTCATAAGTTTCTAATTCAAGCATTTTATACTTCTTGGTTTTCAGCTCTCATATCTTCAAGTCCTTCTAAGATATCAATAGCATCTTCTTGAGATAAAGTGTTGTTTTCAATATCTTTTAGAACTTCTTCAAAGTAGTTTCTAACTTCTTCCATATATTTTAATTCATCTTTTTTAGCTTTCTTACTAGTTCCAGATTTTATTAGTTCATTTATATTTTCATTTACTTCAATTAATACGTCATTTCTTAATAAGTCTTCTAATGTTTTTATTTGATTCATGATTAACCCTATATTTATTTTTTTGAATTATAACAAAATAAATATAAATAAAATAGGTATTAAGAATACTTATTTCCATAGATATGGAAATAAAGCCAATATATAAGATTTCATATAATCAATTTAATAAATTAAAGGTATAATATTTCTTTAAATTTAGAATTATGGAAATATAAATGAATGATGAACAATTATCAAAATGTTTAGCAGAACTTGGAAATATTACAAGATTAAAGGTTTTTAAACTACTTGTGAAAGCAGGAAAAGAGGGAATGCCAGTAGGTTCAATTCAAGAAAGACTTAATGTCCCAGGATCAACACTTTCTCATCACATAACAAAACTAATATCAGCAGATTTGGTAATACAAAAGAGAGAAGGTAGAACCTTACATTGCATTGCAAACTTTGATGTTTTAAACACGGTTGTTGAACAGCTAAAAGATCAGTGTTGTGTAGGATTTGAATAGACTAGTAAAAGAGTTACTAGTCTATTTTAACTATTTTTTCTCGTGATTTGATACCGTTGAAGGAATAGTATTTCCACTTGCTTGCATACTTAAAGCTTCTGGGTATTTCTTGTAATGTTCTCTTACAATAGAAGCTAACTTTTCTTTTGTAGCTACATCTACACAACCTTGTGTATTTAAAGCATTTGCTAAACTTTTAACTAATTCATCTTGTGGTTTTTCTACTTTAGAAGACCAAGATTCTAATAGTTTTTTATTTACAAAAGTAGGAAGTGAACCCATAATACCAACATCATTTTGTGAATGAATTAATAATCCAGAAGTTGTACCTCTATCTAAAGTCAATACTTGGAATAAATATAAAGTATGATAATCAAGTTGAGCTTTTATATCTTGCACTGAAAATTCTTTTCTAGTTTTGAAAGCATTATTTATAATATCAATATATGTATCAATAACTCCCTCTCCAAATTTTAAAGCAAAAGAGGAATCTTCTTCTTTATTAGATGTTTTATAGTTTTCTAAATAAAAGTGACTAACCCCTCTATGTCTATTAAGTACTGGAATATTAAAGTATTTATTACCTTGTTTTACTCCCTCTTCATAAGTGGAACCAGCTAAATCTTCAATAGCTTTATCAAAAATATTTTTATCTTCTTCATTTATAATACTAGGATTTAAATCAGCCATAACTCTCCAATAAGCTCCTCCATCTCTTAGTTTTGTTAAAGAGATATGGATATGAATTGATGGAACATTTGGATTCTTTGGGTGAATAATAGTAGAAATTGCACTAGCACTTTGTAATTTTTTTGTATCATCTTCATCATAATGAACTTGTGATACATTTACACTTGCTGTATTAAATAAAATATTATCTCTAGCTTCAAATCTAGAACCACCACCATGGATTCCTTCATCTCTAAGCCAAGTTACTTCTTCAAAGTTTTTGTTTTCACCAATAGTTTGACTTAAATTATTTAGTTTATCTACAAATCTTTTTTGTAATGTTCTAACTAAAGTATATGCTTCAATAGCTTCATTTTCTTTACTCATAATCATTGTCATTAATAATAGCCTTGATAGTTTTTCTCGTATTGTAACATATTTGATATTTTGTCATAAATCTGTTACTTTCTTTTGTTATAATTCCGATGAAATTATAAGGTTTAGGAATAAATTTAATGAATATTGGAATTTATATATATGAAGATGCTGAAGTTCTGGACTTTTCAGGACCATTTGAGGTTTTCTCAACTGCATCAAGATTTTTGAAGAAAAAAGAAAAATTTAACGTTTATTTAATATCAGAAGAGAATAAAACAACAAAAGCAAGAGGTGGATATCAAGTCTTAGCTAATCATAGTTTTGCAGATTGTCCAAATTTAGATGTATTAATTGTTTCAGGTGGTGTACACACTAATGAAATGAAAAAAGAGAATGTACAAAAGTGGATTAAAGAACAATCAAAAAAAGTTCATTTAACAGCTTCTGTATGTACGGGAGCTTTTTTATTAGCAAGTTCAAAAGTAATCAAAAAACAAAATGTTACAACTCATTGGGAAGATTGTGAAGATTTACAAAAAGAGTTTCCAAAGCTGAATGTAATAGAGAATAAAAGATGGGTAGAAGAAGACTCTATTATCACTTCTGGTGGGATTTCTGCTGGAATTGATATGAGTTTATTTTTAGTTAGTAAATTACATAGTGAAGACCTAGCAATAAAAACTGCAAAGCAAATGGAATTTGATTGGACTGTAAATAAATAAAATAACACTTTTTTGACATATGAAAATAGTATAATAGGATAAATAAAATATTATATTGGATTTATATGAAAGAATTTATACAGTTATTACCAAAAGCAGAGTTACATCTACATATAGAAGGTTCACTTGAACCTGAGTTGATGTTTTCTCTTGCTAAAAGAAACAATATTGAGATACCTTACAAAAACATAGAAGATGTTAGAGCTGCTTATAACTTCACAAATCTACAAAGCTTTTTAGATATTTATTACGCAGGTGCTAACGTACTTATTAATAAACAAGACTTTTACGATTTAACATGGGCTTATATTTTAAGATGTGTGGAAGATAATGTAATTCATACTGAAATTTTCTTTGATCCTCAAACACATACTCATAGAGGAATAGCTTTTGAAACAGTTATAACAGGAATTAAAGAAGCATTAAATGATGCTCATAAGAAGTTTGGAATCACATCAAATATTATCATGTGTTTTTTAAGACACTTGTCACAAGAAGATGCTTTAGAGACTTTTGAAATGGCATTAGATTATAAAGATGACATTATAGGTGTAGGTCTTGACTCATCTGAAATTGGAAATCCTCCTTCGAAGTTCGAAGAGGTATTTAAAAAAGCAAAAGAAGAGGGCTTTAAATTAGTAGCTCATGCTGGAGAAGAAGCGGATGTTTCTTATATCTATGAAGCATTAGATTTATTAGAGATTCATAGAATCGACCATGGTGTACAATCAATTAATTCTGAGGAGTTAATGGAAAGATTAAAAGAAGAACAAATACCTCTAACTGTATGTCCTAACTCAAATATTGAATTAAAAGTATTTCAAACATATAAAGAACACAATATTAAGAAGATGCTAGATTATGGTCTTAATGTTACAGTTAATTCTGATGACCCAGCTTATTTCAAAGGTTATATGAATAAAAACTTTTTGAATTTATGTGAAAACCTACCTTTAACAAAAGAAGATATTATCAAACTAGTTAAGAATTCATTTAGATCATCTTTTATATCTGATGAACTAAAAGAAAAATACCTTAAAAAAGTTGACGAGTATATTTAGATATAATTGCTTTTATTAAAGGAAGCAAATGGAAAATATCTTAAATTATATAAAAATAAATGAATTAATATCAACAGCAGGTCAACCAACAGTAGAGCAGTTTAAAACAATACAAGAGAATGATTTTGATGTTGTTATAAACCTAGCTTTATGTAACTCTTCAAATGCAATAGAAAATGAAGATAAAATTGTAAGTGAACTAGGAATGACATACATTCATATTCCTGTTGATTTTGAGAA
>AYRE01000074.1_pt1 | contig 12954 bp, 6 predicted proteins | sample 183791 | NCBI WGS metagenome assembly AYRE01 (sample SAMN02391470, study PRJNA226580) | bioreactor metagenome | isolation source: day 6 sample from continuous culture bioreactor with low C:N ratio... | place: Germany: Bremen | reverse complement strand
TACAGCTTCAAACTTAAATAGTAATCTTACAAATGGAAGTGCTAGTGATGCATTAACGTTGACTATTGATACTGGAACTTCTAATGCTTCAGATATTAATTCTTTAGATAATAAAACTTCTGTAGACTTAACTGTTAATTCAACTACTATTGAAGGTACACTAAGTGATATAAATGATACATATAATTCAACTACTATTAACGGTTTAGGGAATGAAGATATTAATATTACAAATACTGGTACAGTAACTAGTTCTGAAATGAATGATATCTTGTCTGAAACATCAGGAACTATTTCATTAACTGGTGCAGGTTCATTAAGTGTAAATGCTAGCTCTGGAGATAGTATAGATTTATCATCAGTTAATAATAGTTTAACAGGAACTTTAACTGTTAATGATTCAAGTGGAAATGAAAACATTACAACTACAACTGGGGATGATATAGTAAACTTAAGTTCTGGAAATGACACAGTGAATTTAGGTACAGGTAGTGATACACTAAATGTTAATATTGATAATTTAACACAACTTGATAATATTAATTTTGGATCTGGAGATACAGATACTTTAACATTTAATGACTCAGGGACTATTAGTGATTTAGATTTCACAAATATTTCTAATCTTGATGGTGTTAATTTTGCAAATGGTGCTGATACAGTTACTTTAGGAACTGAAACTGCTCAAGCTATTGAAGGTACATCTGATTCAATTAATGGTAATGGTGGAGATGATAACTTCGCTTTAGACTTTAGTAATATTGATTCATTTGTAATTGATGGTGGTTCAACTAGTGAAACAGATGGTGATACTGTAAGCCTTACAGGTAATACAGGAACAGCAGTTACAAGTGATACTAACTTAGGTCATATAAATGCATTTGACAATATTGAAGAGTTAGACTTCACTTCATTAACATTAAATGTAGGAGCAGATGCAAGTGATGGTGGAACTAACGCTGAATATCAACTAACTGGAGACTTAATTAGTAACTGGACAGATGGTGGAAATAGCTTAAAATTAAAATTAGATGCTGATGATGCAAGTAAACTTGAATTTACAGATAAATTAGGTGCTAAACATGGTGGAGATGATACAGGAACAGCTGCTATAACAAGTGGTTCTTATACATTAAATGATGGTGGAACTGACGTTACACTAATTATAGATATTCAATAATAAGGATTTAAATGGAAAAAACAATATATACACCAAATATTTTTAATGCGCAGAATATAGAAGATGCAAAAAAAATTATATTAACAAAAGAGGGTGACTTGGAAACTGAGCAAAGGTGGCAAAAAGAGACACCTTTCTTAGTTGATTCAATTATTGAGAATTTAAAGATAAATGAGAATCAAACTGTACTTGACTTTGGATGTGGTATTGGACGAATTGCAAAAGAGTTAATAAACAAAACTAATTGTAATGTAATTGGTGTTGATATTTCAGAAGATATGAGAAAAATGGCTGTTGAATATGTAAATAATGATAAGTTCAAAGTTATTTCACCAAAGGATTTAGAATTAAATGCTAAAAAAGGTTTTAAAGTAGATAGTGCATACACAATTTGGGTATTACAACATTGTATTAAACCTCAAGTTGAAATTGATTTAATTAAATCATTATTAAAAAAAGATTCATTATTTTATGTTGTTAACAATAATCAAAGTGCAGTTCCTACAAATAAGGGATGGGTTAATAATGGTATTAATATTTTAGAACTACTTAGATTTAAATTTGAAGAGATTAAAGAAGATAAAATTCCAGTAGAAGTAGCTGATGAAAATATAAATAAACATACTTTTATTTCAGTTCTTAAAAACTCTAAGGGTTATGCAAAACTTTCAACAAATAAAGAAGTTTTAGATTTATTAGATGAAGCTTTAGTATTTTATGAAAAGAAAGACTTAGAGAAAGCAAAAGAGCTTTATTTAAAAGTCTTAGAAATTGAAGCTAAAAATGAAATGGCAACAGGTAATTTAGGAATTATTGCAAAAGCACAAGGTGATGTAAAATTAGCAATTGAATACTATATAAAAACTATTAAACTTAATCCTGATAATCCATTAACATATAATAATCTTGGTAATGCTTTTAAAGAAATAAGAGATTATAAAAGCGCAATTATCGCTTTTTCTGATTGTTTAAGAAGAGATCCAAAAAACTATAATGCTTTTAATAATCTTGGAATTGCTTATGAAAGTGCAGGGCAAAATGATAATGCAATTAATGCATATAAAGAAGCTATTAGAATTAACCCTAACTACTCAAAATCAATTAATAATATTGGTGTATTATTATATAAACAAAAGAAATACGAAGAAGCAATTAAAATCTTTGAAATTGCATTAAATACAGATCCAGAATATCACGAATTACATAGTAATATTGGAGCTTCTTATAATAAACTAAAAAAATATGATCAAGCAATAGAATCTCTAGAATTAGCAATTAAAAAAGATCCGAAAAATGGTGGAGCTTATACAAACCTTGGAAATGTATATAATAAATTAGATGATTATAAAAAAGCAGCAAAACTACATGAAGAGTCAATTAAATTAGCACCAGAGGGTTCTAATGCTTATAGTAATGTAGGAACATCATATAAATATTTAGGATTTACACAAAAAGCAATTGACTCTTATAAAAAAGCAATTGAATTAGATCCAAATTTTGTAAATGCTCATTTTGATTTATCTACAATGTATCTTGCAAAAGGAGATTTTGAATTAGGGTGGAATGAATACGAGTGGAGATTTAAAAAAGAAGAGATGATTCCTCATATTATTAATAATAAAGATATCTTTTCAAAACCTATGTTTTCAGGAAAAGAAGATATAAAAGATAAAACTTTATTATTACACTCAGAACAAGGATTTGGAGATTCATTACAATTCATTAGATTCTTACCTCAAATAAAAGAAAAATTTAATTGTAAAATTGCAGTTAAATGTAGAGATGAATTAAAAGAATTATTTAAATGTATAAAAGAAATTGATGTTTTAACTCATAGAAACGAACCTACACCAGAGTTTGATTACCATTTACCAATTATGAGTATGCCATTTATTTTAGGTATGAAAAGTTTAAAAGATTTACCAAAACAAAATCCATATTTAACAGCACCAAAAGATGATACTTTTAATATTAAAAAAGAAAAAGGTAAATTAAATGTTGGTATTTGTTGGAGTGCTTCTGTAACAGGAGAGAGTTATGATGGAAAAGTATTTGATTTAAAATATCTTGAGACTTTAATTAATAGTGAAAATACTAATGTTTATACTTTACAAGTAGGACCTGAAAATGAAGATATTAAAAAACTAGGATTTGAAGATAAAATTATTGATCTAACTGACAAACTAACAGATTTTTCTAAAACTGCTAGTTTAATGAATGAACTTGATTTAGTTATTTCTTCTGATACATCAGTTGCACATCTTGCAGGAGCTTTAAATGTACCTGTTTGGATACCTTTACAAAAGATTCCTGATTGGCGTTGGCAAAACAAGGGAGAAACTACTTTATGGTACCCAAGCGCTAAATTATTTAGGCAAAAAACTCCTAAAGTATGGGAAAATGTGTTTAAGTCAATTTATGGTAAACTCTATTCTAAATTTAAAATTAAGCTTTAAATAAATAATTAAAAATATGGATAAAATTTGGCTGAGAATCAAGAAAAAATTGAAAATGAAAGAATAGTTGACGAAATAGAAAATAGAGAAGATTTTCCTTTAATTTATTCATTGAAATATATCTTAGATTTTTATTTCGGAGAAATTTCAATTGATACGATTCTTAGTCTTTCTGCCACAACATCAAAAGGTTTCACTCCAGAAATTGCCATTGATGTTGTAACAGAGGTTGGTCTAACAGGTGTTGAGAAAAAGATTGATGCTAATGAGATTCCAACTCATTTTTTTCCTTGTATAATTATAGATAAAAATGAAAAACCATATATCCTACAAAAAAAAGAAAAAGATATTTATCTTTTTGACCCAATATTAAATAAACAAATCAAAGAAAAACCATCATTTTTAAAGAATTTCAAAAAAGCTATTTTAGTTTTTAGGAATCCTAAAAAAGAAAAAATCCTAGATGAAACAAAAAATAAAGATTGGTTCTGGAATCCAATAAAAACTTTTTGGAAGTCTTATATAGAGATTGGTATATTAACTCTGTTTATTAATATATTTGCTTTAGCAGTACCTTTATTTACAATGAGTGTATATGATAGAGTAGTTCCCAATAATGCTACTGAAACTTTATTTGTTTTGGCAAGTGGAGTTATTATTATTCTTCTATTTGATATATATTTTAAAAGTGTTAGAAATCATATTATTGAAAAAGTTGGTAAAAAATTAGGTGTTTATTTAGAAGAAGAACTAATGAAAAGAATGCTTAATATAAAATCTGAGTATGATAATATGTTGGTTGGTTCAAAAGCTAATTTATTTAGAGAGTTAAATCAAATTAGAGATTTTTTTGCAACTAAATCAATTTTGCAAGTTATAGATTTACCTTTCTTCTTTATTGCATTAATTGTTATATTTTTGATTTCTCCAGCAGTTGCAGCTGTACCTTTTATTGTTGCTATATTAATTCTTATTTTTAATGTAATAATGCAAATACCAATTTCAAATTTAAGTAAGAAAAATATTGAAAATGTTCAGTCAAAAAATAGTTATTTAATTGAAACCATTCAAGGTAGTGAGATTATTAAACTATCAAATGCTTCTTCAACAAAACTATTTAATTGGAGAAGTTTAGTAGCTGTTACTGATTCTATATCTCTTAAGATTCAATCATTAAATGTTTTCTCAATGAATTTATCCCAGACAATTGTCCAGTTTGTAACAATGATGGTAATTGTAGTAGGTGTTTTTGAAATTGCTGCAAAGAATCTTACTGTTGGAGGTTTAATTGCTGTTACTATTCTTTCAAGTAGAGCAATGGTACCTGTAATTCAAACATCTATGATGGTTATAAGACTAAAAGAAATTAAAGAATCGCTAAATAATATTAATGAATTCTGGCATTTACCTTTAGAAAATGATTATAGTAAAGAGATTGGAATTGGAAAATTAAGAGGAGAGATTGAATTCTCAGGAGTTGATTTCTATTATAAAAATAGTAAGTTTCCTTCATTAGATAAATGTAATCTAAAGATTAATCCAGGTGAAAAAGTTGGAATTATTGGTCAAACGGGTGCTGGTAAAACAACATTCTTAAGATTATTAACTGGACTTGATACTGCTACAAAAGGTAGTATTTATTTAGATGGACATGAAATTTCTACTTTGCATCCTGTTGAAGTAAGACAAAATGTAGGTGTTATGCCTCAAGAGCCGTTTTTATTCTCTGGAACGCTAAAAGAAAATATTGAGTTGTCAAACCCAATTAGTAAAGAGAGAATGATGAAAATCATCAAATTAACTGGTCTTGAAGATTTAGTTAAAAAATCAGGTCAAGGAGATGGCTTACAAGTAGGGGAGAGAGGAAGTAATTTATCTGTTGGACAAAGACATTTAGTTGCACTTGCTAGATCTATTTTAAATGAACCTCCTGTTATGATCCTTGATGAGCCAACAACTGGTATGGATATTGGTTTAGAAAAAACATTAATTACTCATATGAAGAAACTATTAGCAGATAAAACATTAATTGTAATTACTCATAGGTTTGCAGCATTAGAATTAGTTGATAGAGTGATAGTATTAAATAATGGTAAGATTGTAGCTGATGGTCCTAAAGATCAAGTTTTAGCTGCATTACAACAAAAGAAGTAGTAAATGAATAATAAATTTTTTGAAGAAACTAAATGGAATTATTATGTATCTGTTATTCCCGTAATGTTATTTTTTGTTGCATTTATAACATGGTCAACATTTAGTGAAATTGATGAAGTTGTAAAAGGTACAGGAAAAGTAGTACCCTCAAGTCAAACAAAAATATTACAAAACCTTGAAGGTGGTATTATTTCTAATATTAAAGTAGCTGAAGGTGATACAGTTAAAAAAGGTGATGTTATATATACATTATCAAATGAGTTCTTTAAAGCGGATTCTAAATCAAAAGAGATTGATTTACTTGCATACCAAGCTAGCGCTATTAGATTAAAAAGTTCAATTGAAGAGATGGAAGAAATTGTTTTCCCTCAAAAAATGATTGAAGAAATACCTGATATTATTGAGAATGAGATTAATATTTTTCAAGAAGATTATGATAATAGACAAACACGAATTAATATTGCAAAAGATCAATTAAAACAAAAAGAGTTTAAGCTTCAAGAAGCACAAACTAAGTTTGATAATCTATCAATTGAACTAAATTTAGCTCAAGTGAACATGCAAATACTTGAAAAATTATATAAAAAGCAAGTAGTATCAAAAAAAGATTATATTTTCGAATTATCAAAAAAACAGAGTTTAGTTACAAGATTATCTGAAACAAGAAATAATATTCCTATTATTGAAGAAGAAATAAAAGAATCAATCAAAAATATCACTTCAGTAAAATCTGAAATTAGATCAAAACATCTTAAAAAATACTCAACTCTTAAAGCAGAAATAAATAAATTAATTGAAAAGAACAAAGCAAATACTGATAGAGAATTAAGAAAAGATGTTATATCTCCTGTAAATGGAGTAATAAATAAACTTTATTTTTATACCTATGGAGGAATTGTAAAAGCTGGTGATAAAATGGCTGAAATTACCCCTATAGACGATTCTTTAACTATAGAAGCTAAAATTAAAACTTCTGATAGAGCATTTATTTGGACAGGACAAGATGTATCTGTAGAAATTACAGCTTATGATTTTTCTAAATATGGATTATTAAAAGGAAAATTAATTTCCATATCTCCTGACTCTTTTGAAGATAGAAATGGAAATGTATTTTATATTGGAAAAATCAAAGCAGATGCTAATCAATTTGCACCAGACCTTCCAATTTTACCGGGAATGATTGCAAATGTAAATATTCTAACAGGTAAGAAAACAATCCTGCAATATATCATTAAACCACTAAAAAATATTGGAAAAAATGCATTAATAGAACAGTAGTTGTTTTTTATAGTAAAAATAAAAAAATAATTGAATAAAAATTTTATTTATTTAAAAGTTTTATTGATGTATTATAATTATCTTTAAAAGCACACACGAGGATTAGTATGTTTAGTTTCTTTAAATTTCTTCAAAGTAGTTTAAAAACCTTAAAACAAAAAAAAGGTTTATGGTTTACAGTTTTAGGAATTCTTTCTATTACTGGTATTTTTTTATCTATTTATCTTTTATCTCATATGACACAAAATGCATCAAAAGAAGTATATGAAAGTATTTCTTCTGGATATAATAAAAGTTTCAAAAATAGACTAAATGATAAAAATAGAGAATTCAATAGAATTATTTCTTCGATATTATCTAATAAAACTTTAGTTGAAGAAGTAGCTGCTAATAATTTGATAAATGTTGGAGAGAGTATTCTATCTTACAATGAGAATTTTTCAAAAACACCTTTAAGCACATTAAAACTTTCGTTTTATCCTGTTATAAATCAGGTTAATCAATATAGAAATAGTATTAATAATTCAATTGCTTCAAAAAATAAAACATTTGGTATTGAAGTATTATTAGATGGAATCTTTATTGTATATATTCAACCTATAGTTGTTGAAGATAGAATAATTGGTGTATTAGAACTAAAAGAAGAACTTCGAACTCTTAAAAGTGAATACACAAGAGAAAATTCTATTTTTCTATTTATGTTAGAAAGTAAAATGTTAAATAAATTATCAATTAAATCTAGAACTGGTAAATATAGAGAAGTAATAGATGAAGTTTATGTTGAAGAACAAAAGTATGATGGGCAATTTTTCGCAAAAATTATTGAGAATGGAAAAGAGTCATATAAAGAGTTGTTAGATGTTGGTTATTCAGTTGATGATCAATATTTTAGATCTATTAGAAAAGTATCTGATATTGATGGTAATGTTATTGGTGTTATTGTTCTTGGTCAAACGGTTGCTGATAGTGGTGCTTTTGTTAATATTGTTGATAGAATGACAAAAACAGTAACTACTGTTGCCTTAGGTCTTGTTATCTCTATACTACTATTTATGTTCTAGAGGTATTTAATGAGACGGATTAAAATATTAAAGATATATTTTATTTTTTTACTATTTCTTGTTTTTTTAGTTTTTTCAAACTTAAAATTAATTAGTAGTTTCTTTTTAGCAACACTTACTTTTAATGTTGCTATTCTTACAATTTTTTCTATTGGTTTACTTATTTTATACCAAGCAGCTATTAAACTTACTATGTTATCTGGTACATTTGGTATTCTTGCATATAAAAAAGGTAAAGACTTAGAATTTTATCTTCAGGGAATTACAGGTGTTTTTCCTGCAACAATTGCACATATGTTTAATAGAAGAGCAAAAAAAGGTGTTTTATATTTTACTCAAACTGAAGCTAAGGATGTTAGTGATTGGTTAGGGGATCAATTTTTTAATCAAAAAGGTTATACTAACTTCTTCGTTGGTACGTCGCTTATGTTAGGTTTATTTGGTACCTTTACAGGATTATTGGTTGCTATTGACGAAATGGGAGCTATTATTTTATCTTTTGGTGGCGATGATATTGACCTTGGTGAAGTAATGACTAGTTTCTCTGGTCCTTTAGGTGGTATGTCTGTTGGATTCGCATCTTCATTATTTGGTGTTGCTTCAGCTGTTATCTTAAATGTAATGCAATATATTTTAACTAGAAATCAATCTGCATTTTTAGTTGATGTAGAAGATTGGATGAAAGGTAAAATTATTGAATCACAAGCTGCTGATATTGATGGAGGACAAGGCGGATTAGCAATGTCTCAACCAGCAGTTGGTGGAGCAGCTTCAGGAATGGCCACAGGTGGATTTCTTGATGTATTCGTTGATACAATGGGTGATTTTACAGATAAACTTGAAAAAGCAAATCAAAATTCAGAAGACTTGTATTCTGCAATTAACGATAATTTAAATAATAGTAATCGAAGTACAGAAAAAGAATCAATGCTTCTAGAAGATGTTGTGAATAATTTACGTGAATTAAATGTAAATCAATTCTCAAATGCATCAATGATGGAAGAATCTTTACAAGAAATATCTAACGTAATTATGGCAGAACACAGAACTGTAAAAAGAACATTAGCATTACAAGAAGATAATAATAAATTGTTATTAGAGTTGGTTAATACTTTAAATAAAAGAATAGATCAAATAGAAAAAAGAAGGTAATAGTTTTTTATGTCTAAGTGTGAAGATGAATTTAATCCATGGCCATCATTTGTTGATATTTTTTCATCAGTAATTTTGGTTATGCTGTTATTCTTATTAGTACTTTTAGTAAATTTAGGTTTTTATGCTCAATTTAAATATAAAGTTTCTTATACTGGTTCTATCACAACAGATGAACTAATTTTCAATAGCACTCCTACTCCTATTAAAGTTGATAGTTTAGAGCAAAAAGAGGAACAAAAAGAAGAAAGTACTCAAACAGTTGTTCAACAAATGCAAGCTGAAGTGGTAAGACTTAGAAAAATTATTGAAGAAAGAACTACAAAAGCGAAAGAACTTGAAGAAGCCGAAATTGAAGCCGGTGGTATAGATGTGGCTGATAATAGGGATGATGATAAAGCTCCAAAACAGTTAATCGTTGAAACTGATGATTATTTTATTGTTACCTTTAAGAAAAATGAAATATTTTTTGATAATGGAATTACAAAAGAGTTAAAGATTTTTATTAAAAATGCGCAAGAGAAATATAAAAACCATAAGATTTTAATTAGTGCTTCTGATATAAAAGGAAGAGCTAGTGCAACAGTTGCAAAACAAGTTTCACTAACTAGATCAATTGGTGCAAGGAATCTAATTAGAAAATTAGGTTATAAGAAAAGAGATGTAAGAATTGATTTACTTGCTGATACAAAAGTAAAAGAACAAATCAATGATGAAAATGGATATTTATTAATTAGGATTAAAAAATAGTGAACAATTTCTTTAAAAAACATATATTTTTGTCAACTATAGTATTTGCTGTTTTTTGTAATGCTGCTGGAACAGAACTTATCCCTGAAGATGATTTAAAGATAATAGAAGGTAAAAAAACTCCTTTATCTTCATTTGAAAAAGATATTCTTAGTGAAGGAATTAGTACTGAAAAAGAAGAAGGTTTTGTTGGTGCAATTGATCCTACAAAATTTGAGAAAGTAAAGTTAATTGATGTTGTTTATGAAACATTATCAACAAGTGATATATTAAAATCTTCAAGAGAAAAAGTTGTTCAACTTGATTTGAAATTTCAAGATTCCTTGGCAGCATTTGCTCCTACAATGAATTTAGAATATAACTATGGTAGAACTCAAAAAAGTCCTTCTGGGGAAGATGCTTATGTATTTAAATATTTTGATGACAGAAACTATAGATTTGTAATAAATCAAAATTTATATGCGGGTGGTGCAAGTACCTTTGATGTACAAAATGCTTATAAAAAATTAGAAGTAGGTAAAAATCAATATAGAATTGTACTAGAAGAAGAGATTAAAAAAGCAATTAAATCGTATTTTGGAGTAGTTTTTTCTTATAGGTCTGTTTTAGTTAATGAACGAAATATGAAAAAACTAAAAAGAATTCTTCAGATTGTTACTGTTAAATATGAAAATGGTGCAGCTACAATTGGTGATATGACTTCAATTAAAGCTAGTGTGGCAAATGCCACTACTAAACTTGTTAGGGTTAAGTCTAAATTTGTAGAAGCTTTAAGATTTTATGAGTATATCTCTGGTGCGCAGTTTGAAAATACACTTCCTTATGAAAGAAATTTTGATATTGAAATCGAAAATTTTGACGATGTTTATAATAGAGCATTAGATAATAATAAAGGTTTAATAAACTATTACAAAACTCTTGAGGCTGAAGCTTTTAGAATGAAAAGCGCACAAGCTGCATTTAAACCAAAAGTTGATTTTGAGTTTTCTTATAAAAAAACTTTTGAACAAGAAGATGATAAAGAACAAAAAGATGCAATTAATGGTAAATTTAAAGTAACATACAATTTATATAATGGTGGAAAAGATAAAAATAAAGTTCTTGAAGTTAATAGTGCAATAAGAGATTTAAAATATAGACTTAGTGAAGAAATCAGAAAATTAAAATGGAACTTGTCAAAACTATTTACATCTGTTGATTCTGTTAGCCAAGCCTTAGATAGTACAATTACTGAAATTATTGCATCAAGAAAAGCTGTAAGTTCTTATTGGGAAGCATTTAAGCTAGGGGAGCAAGATTTACAAACTTTACTTCAAGGTCAAAAACAATTAAACTCAGCAGAAACAGAATTAGTTAAATTTGAAGAAGATTATATTACTGATTTCTTTAGTATATTAGAACTTACTGGGGACTTATCTTCTTTCTTTGATGTTGATCCTGACAATCCTAAGTTTATTGATTTTTCTAGAAGTGATTATAAAAAAACAATTGATCCTAGTATTGTTAAAGAATTAGGAATTGATTTAAAAACTGGAAAAGAGATTAAAAAAGAAGATAAATCTGATCTAATAGAAAAAAAAGATGAATTAGATATAAAAGACCCAGCGCTTGCTGAATTTGCTAGTTCTTTAGATGAAAATATTAATAAATATTTAGAGCAGTTCATGAGTTTTGATGATAATAGTTACATGATTGAGATAAGTAAATTTGATAATGTTTATGACTCTTTTAATTTTTTAAAAGAAAAAGAATTAGATAAAAACTCTATTCCTTATGATGTAATAGATAATTATGAATTAGAAACTAGAATTGCTCATAATAACTTTGAAACTAGTGAAGATGCCCAGATGTATTTGAATAACTTAAAAGATAAGGATACAGATAAAAAGTATGAAATAAAAAAAGTATCTGATATTAAGTCTTCATATAATAAATATATTGATGGTTTAAAAATAGAAAAGCCTAAGGTTGAAACTAAAATAAAAATAGTTGAAAAGATTTATCAACCTGTAAAAAAAGATATTTATATTACAAATGATGAATTTAAAAAGAAATTTTTAGAGGCTGATGCTAATAAGTTTACAATTAATGTTAGTTCTTTTACTAAAATAGAAGATGTAAAAAAATTAATTGATGAAAACCAAATATATGATAACACATTGTTCTATTATTATGGAGATAATGGTCAATTAATAAAAGTTATATATGGTCTATTTGATAATTATAAAATTGCTGAACAGTCATTAAGTTTATTATCTTTTTCTGAAACTACAATATTTCCTGTTGTAGAAAAAGTTTCTTTTGTTCAAGAATCGTATGAAAATAACATAGATTTTAATGAGAAAAAAGAAGAGCCTGTTGAATATGAATATATTGATATGGCAACGAATAAAGTAACGAAGAAAACTATTAAAAAAGAAGTTAAAAAAGTTGATATTAAAGATAAATCTAAAGAAATAAAACTTGATACTAATGATAATATAAGTAATTTAGAAAAACTTTTAGATATAGAAAAACCAGAAGAAGTAGATAATGTTAATTTACCTGAGATTAAGGATGAAGTAGAACTTATTACTGAAAACGATATTTCATTTGTAGATAAATTCTTATCTGCACCAAAAGAATATTTTTCATTAAATATTGCTGCTTTAAATAGTATGCTAGATGCTAGAGAGTATGTTGAAAAACATTCAATAGAAGATAAAACTATATTAGTTATTTCTAATAGTGGAAAAATTATGGTTATGTTTGGTATTTATGCTAGTTCAAGTGATGCTAAGGATGATTTATCATTATTACCTACTAGTATTTCTAAGAATAATCCAATGGTATTAAAAATATTCAGATTACAAGACTCATATAAGAAAAATAATTTAGATGATAATAGTTCTATTATTGCAGAAGAGCAAGCTGCAAAAGAGGC
>AYRE01000073.1_pt1 | contig 13124 bp, 13 predicted proteins | sample 183791 | NCBI WGS metagenome assembly AYRE01 (sample SAMN02391470, study PRJNA226580) | bioreactor metagenome | isolation source: day 6 sample from continuous culture bioreactor with low C:N ratio... | place: Germany: Bremen | reverse complement strand
TTTTTTTATTTAAATAAATAAAAAAAGGTAAGATTTTCATCTTACCTTTTTTAATAATTGTTAGTATTTATAAAAGTGTTTATTATAATAGTGAGTTTAATTTGTCTGAGAATGCTTGTTTAGATGCAGCACCAATCATTTGATCAACAACAACACCATCTTTCATGAAAAGAATAGTAGGAATTGATCTAACACCAAATTTAACTGCTAAGTCTTGCTCTTCATCTGAATTTACTTTACAGATATTTGCTTTACCTTCAAACTCTTGGGCTAATTCTTCAATTACTGGAGCGATCATTCTACAAGGTCCACACCATGGAGCCCAGAAGTCAACTAGTGAGACACCCTCTTTAACTGTTTGTTCGAAATTATCATTGTTTAATTCTATATATTTACTCATTTTGAAATCCTTTATTTAAATTTATGGAAAAATTTTATCGTTTAATAAATTATATCTAGCTTAAACGGCATATAAAAAAAGGTAAGACCTAAATGTCTTACCTTTCTTAATAGTTTGTAGTATGTATTATAATAATGAGTTAATTTTGTCAGCAAATGCTTGCTTAGAAGATGCACCAACCATTTGATCTACTACTTCACCATCTTTCATGAAAATGATTGTAGGGATAGATCTAATACCATATTTAACTGCTAAATCTTGTTCCTCATCTGTATTTACTTTACAAATGTTTGCTTTTCCTTCAAACTCTTCAGCTAATTCTTCAATTACTGGAGCAATCATTCTACAAGGTCCACACCAAGGAGCCCAGAAATCAACTAGTGAAACACCTTCTTTTGTAACTTCTTCAAAATTTGCAGGAGTTAGTTCAACATATTTACCCATTTTAATTTCCTTATTATTAATTTTATAGTTTGCATATTTAAAAAAAATATAAATTAAACTTAAATAGTGTAGCGAAAAATAGCTTAAAATTATTTTACATTATAATGATTAACCCTAATCTAGCCTAAATTAATTTTTAGATAAAATCACGTATATAATTAAAATCAAAATGGATAACATAAAATGGATATTAGAAAAGAGTATTTAGAATTTTTTAAAAACAAAGGTCACGATGTAGTTTCATCTATGCCTTTAGTACCAGATGATCCAACATTAATGTTCACAAATGCTGGTATGGTTCAGTTTAAAGATATATTTACAGGTGCGGTTCCAAAACCTGCAAACCCAACTGCAACTTCATGTCAACTATGTGTTAGAGCTGGTGGTAAACACAATGACTTAGAAAATGTTGGTTACACTGCAAGACACCATACATTATTTGAAATGTTAGGTAACTTCTCTTTTGGAGATTACTTTAAAAAAGATGCTATTGCTTACGCATGGGAATTTATTACTGTTAATTTAGAATTACCAATTGATAAACTATGGGTAACTATTCATGATACTGATGATGAAGCATATGAGCTTTGGAAAGAACATATCAGTGAAGATAGAATCAAAAGATTTGGAGATAAAGACAACTTCTGGTCAATGGGTGATACAGGTCCTTGTGGTCCTTGTTCTGAAATTTTCTATGACCAAGGTGAAGAGCACTTCTCAACTTCAGAGGATTACTTAGGTGGAGATGGAGATAGATTCTTAGAAATCTGGAACTTAGTATTTATGCAATATGAGCAAACTAAAGCTGCAGATGGAACTATTACAAGAACTTCTTTACCAAAACCTTCAATTGATACAGGTATGGGGTTAGAGAGAGTTATTGCAATTAAAGAAGGTGTTTTAAATAACTTTGACTCATCTAATTTCCAACCAATTATTAAAAAATTAGAAGAGTTAGCTGGACAAAAAGCTACACCTGCAACTATTGGTTCATACAGAGTAATTGCTGACCATTTAAGAGCTGCATCATTTATGTTGTCACAAGGTATTTTATTCGGAAACGAAGGAAGACCATATGTAAACAGAAGAATCATGAGAAGAGCAGTAAGACATGGTTACTTACTTGGATTTAGAACACCATTCTTAAGCGAACTTTACGATACATTATGTGAAATCTTAGGTGATCACTACACTGACTTAGTTGAACAAGCTGCTTATGTAAAAGAACAAATTACTTTAGAAGAAGCTAGATTCTTTAAAACTATTGATTCGGGAATGACTCTATTTAACGAAGAATTAGCAAATACTAAAGATGTATTCTCTGGTGAAATTGCTTTTAAACTTTATGATGAAAAAGGTTTCCCATTAGACTTAACAGAAGATATGTTAAGAGAAAAAAATCTAAAAGTTGATAACGAAAAATTCAACTCATTAATGAATGCTCAAAAAGCTAAAGCTAAAGCTGCTTGGAAAGGTAGTGGAGATGCTGCAACTGAAGGTGATTTCAAAACTTTACTTGAAAAGTATGGTGAAAATGTATTTGTTGGATATGAAAATACTTCATACAAAACTAAAATCACTGCATTATTAGATGAAAACTTCAAAGAAGTAACTTCATTAGATAAAGGAAGTACTGGTTGGGTAATGTTAGAAGAAACTCCATTCTATGCAACTTCTGGTGGACAAGCTGGTGACATTGGAGCATTAGAAGATAATGAACATATTGCTATTATCGAAGATACTTCTAAATTCCATGGATTAAACTTATCAAAAGTAAAAGTTGAAAACTCAACTATTTCTCAAGGTGAAGAAGTAGATGCTATTGTTGTAAATAGATATGAAGTTGCAAAACATCATAGTGCTACACATCTTTTACAAAGTGCTTTAAAAATGGTACTGGGTGATACAGTTGCACAAGCTGGTTCATTAAATGAATCTGCAAGATTAAGATTTGACTTTACATATCCAAAAGCTATGACTACTTCTCAAATTGAAGAAGTTGAAGATTTAGTAAACTCTATGATTGCTAGAGGGATTCAAGGTTCTGTAGAAGAATTAGATATTGAAGATGCTAAGAAAAAAGGCGCTATTGCTATGTTTGGTGAAAAATATGGAAATAGAGTTAGAGTAGTAGAATTTGGAGATGTATCTGTAGAATTCTGTGGGGGAACTCACGTAAGAAACTCTCATGACATTGGATCATTTTACATCACTAAAGAATCTGGTGTAAGTGCAGGAGTTAGAAGAATTGAAGCTGTTTGTGGATCTGCTGCTATTTCTTATGCTAAATCATTTATGAATAAATACCAAGAAGTTCAATCTGAAGTTAAAAACCAAGATGCAATTACTGGTATCAAAAAATTAAAAGACCAAATCAAAGAACTTAAAAAAGAACTTGAAGAAGCTCAAAGCTCAACTGCAGCACCTATTAATGAAATAATGGTTGGTGATGTTAAAGTTGTAGTTGATGTTGTTAAAAATGGTGATATCAAAAAAATCGTTGATGATTTAAAAAATGCTAATGAAAAACTTGCTGTATTATTACTACAACCAAAAGGTGAAAAAGTAATGATCGTTGCAGGAAGTAAAAACACAAATGTTAAAGCTGGTGATTGGATTAAAAACATTGCTCCAATCGTTGGTGGTGGAGGTGGTGGAAGACCAGACTTCGCACAAGCAGGTGGAAAAGACGTAACTAAAGTAGAAGATGCAAAAGTTGCGGCTATTGCATATGCTAACGAAAACTTATAGGAAAAAAAGTGACTGAATTATTTCAAAACTTTTCAGCACCTATAGTTTTTTTACATGTAATTTCTGCTGTATTATGGGTTGGAGGAATGATTGCCATTAGATTTGGTATTCATTACTCTATGCAAGATATTGCAGAGCCTAGAATCAAAATAGAGAGAACACTTGATAATTTAAGAAGATTTTTTAATATGGTAATTCCAGCAATTGTCTTATTATTAATCACAGCAATTATTATGATAATTGCTTTAGGATTTAAAGGTACACCTTTATATTCTGTTGTTATTGTAAAAGAGATTATCTGGACAGTAATGACAATTGTATTTATAACTATTTATCTAAAAAGAAATAAAGCTCAAAAAGCTTTTGAGGGCGGAGATTTTTTGACTGCAAAAAATCAATTAGCTCCAATTGCTAAATACTTTATTCCACTAAATATTGCTTTAGGAATTATTGCAATATTCTTAGGAGTTACATTAAGAGGGTTTTAATCCTCTTAATTAGCTTTTATCTCAAACAATCCCCTACTTCTATAAGTAATACCTAAAACTACAAATAAAACTGCAATAAAAGAATAAATCATAATATCCCAACCATAATGTTCATATAAAATAGATGGGAAAAATGAACCAGCAGCACCACCTAAATAATAAAAAGTTAGATACATTCCAGAAGTCAAAGATTTCCTTTCTGCTTTCATAGAATTAGCTAAACCAGTACTTACGGTATGAACTGTAAACATTCCAATACAGAAGATAAATAAAACTATAAATAGAATTAAAACATCTTTATTTACTAAAAAGAAATTAACTATTAAAAACAGTGTAATTCCAAAAAGAATTGTATTTAATTCATTTTTGAAAAACTTAACAATTTTCTTAGAAGATAAAGATACAAGGATTCCCATTCCATATCCTAAATAAAGTAAACTAATTTGAAACTCATTTATAGAACTTGAAATATCTTTTACCCTAAAAGGTAAGACATTTAAAACTCCAGCGAATACAAAAAACATACAAAACATTAATAAATAAACCATTGCAAATCTTTTATCTTTTAGAATATTTGTAATATCTTTTATTTTTGGTTTATTTAATTGGGCTTCCCCTTCATAAGATAATTTCTTAATTAAAAACAGTGAAATAAAAATTGCAAAAGATAAAGAGTAAAATACATATTCATAAGAGAAAGTTGTAGCAATTGCACCTGAGAATACTCTACCTAATAAACCACCAAATACAGTAGCAGCTACATAAATTGCCATATTGTATTTTATATTTTCTTTATCAATATTTGCCAAGATACTCATTAGTGCTGTCAATATTGCAGGAACTACTAAGGCTTCACATACTCTAAAAAATAAAAACATCTCATAAGTACTAGACATTCCTAAAAATATATTTGTAATTAATAAAATAATAGAAGTAATATACAACATTTTTTTCGCACAAACTTTTTCTAAAATATATCCATATACTATTGGAGATACTGCTAGAAAAAGCATAATTACGGCTGTAAATTGTGAAGCTTTGATAATTGAGATATCAAACTGTCTTGCTAATAATGGTTGTAAGGGTTGAGTTGCATACATCACTGATAAAACAATGATGATACAATATATTACAATGAAAAGGTCTTTTTTCTTCATTTTTTATATTCTACTAATTCCCTCACAAAATAAGAGTTTATAAAATTTTCTTTAACTAAACTATAATTATAATCCCTGTTAAATCTTCCTTTATCCTGATACTTACTAACATAAGAGTTATCATACTTTTTAATTATCTCAGAAGACATAAGCCCTGAATAATCTAAAATAAATTCATCTTCAGAAACTCCATATTTATATATTAAATTAACGTAATATTTATTATCTACTAAATATGTAGTAATCTCATAATTGGCAAAATTAAAATCTTCTACTGCTTTCATATCTTTTATTTTCAGTTTATCTTGGAACTGATACATAAAGTATCCTCTTTGATATCCATTCCAATGGCAGTTGTTATTTAAAGAGATATACTCTATAAATAATCTCCCATATTTTTTATCATTAAGTGTTGCTATATATGAATCATTTGTACAAGGATCAAAGGTTGCTTTTGTTTGAATCTGTTTAAATTTAGCATTTTCGTTAACTGTTATATTTCTAACATTTTGTTGTGCGCAAGAAGTAAAAAAAATAGCTATAAAAACTAAAAAAATTATTCTCATAATTGTTCCTTATTATTTATCTATTATAATAATTATAGCATTTTCTAAATTTTTTATTGACATGAATTATTTTTTCCTATAATATTATTATTATATAATCCCTTAGGTTTTACTTTGAAAACAAAACATTTATTAATTTCATTTTTTATTATTGTCATATTTAATGCTTGTTCTAACACAAGTAATAACTTGCCTATTCAAAGTGCTTCATTATTAAATACTATGATGCAATTAAATGAAAAAAATAACAAGCTTTTTAAGTTCTATTCTCAATGGAAAGGCGTACGATATAAATATGGTGGAAATTCAAAAAATGGAATAGATTGCTCTGCTTTTATTCAAAAAGCATATAACGCTAGTTATAACATTAAAATTCCGCGCACTACAAAATACCAATCAAGAATAGGTAGAGAAATAAGAAAAGATCAGTTAAAAACTGGAGATTTAGTATTTTTCAAAACTGGATATAACACCCGTCATGTGGGAATCTATACAAAAAATGGCCAATTTATGCATGCATCTACAAAAAAAGGTGTGATTATTTCTAAACTAGAAAATGTCTACTACAAAAAACATTATTGGAAATCAATACGAGTCTTTTATTAGGATTTTTCTTGAAATTTAGCTATAATATAAGCTAACTTTAATTTTAAAGAAGGATAGTTTTAATGATTAAACCTCTAATGGTACTTACTCCATTATTATTTATTTTTGTTGGCTGTCAACCTAAACAAGACGTTTATGTTGAGAATACTGTTAATATAGAGAAAAAAAATGACTCTATTTCAACGATAAAAAACACACACAAAGAAACACTAACACAAGATAAAAAATTATTAAACAAAGAATCTTCTATCCAAAAAGAATATAAGAAACTAATTATAGAAGCAAACATAAAACAAGATCCAACTCTAAGTCGGAACGAGGCATTTATGGAATTCTACAATGAGTGGAAAAACGTTAAGTATAGATTTGGAGGAAACTCTAAAAGAGGTATTGATTGTTCTGCATTTACGCAAAGAGCCTTTAAAGAAAAGTTTGATGTTAAAATTCCAAGAACAACTTGGACTCAAGTAAAATCTGGTAAAGCTGTAAAAAAATCTGAACTAATTCTTGGTGACTTAGTTTTTTTCAAAACAGGTAAACGAGATAGACATGTTGGAATATACATGGGTGATGGTACATTTATGCATGCTTCAATTAAGGGTGTTAAGTTTACAAAACTAAACAAACCTTTCTACAAAAAAACTTACTGGACTTCAAGAAGAATTATTAACTAATTCTTCTTGCTTGTCGCAAATCACATTTTATTTTTATTTTGTTTTATTTTCTGAATTAATTTTTGGAAGTTTGGATTACAATTAGCCCGTATTTTGTTGGAGAAATGCGAATTATTTTCCCTTTTCAATAGTGTATTAAATCTATAAGGGATGGGGTTCTTATTTTAAAAAATGTTAAATTATTATAATCGCTTGGGCTATTGTAATTAGTATTTATTGTAATGAGGCAAATGCACTTAAATTTATAATTTAGGAAGCAGAAAGGATACAAATGAGAATGCATCTACCTCTTTCACATCATAATTGTAATAAAACTATATGATAATTGTATGATTTTATTACAATATTACATAGGTATTTAAAATAAATAGACATAAAACACATACAATGTACATTTTTAGTGCATAAGAAATATTTAGCTTAAATATGTCTAATGCTAAGAAATTATATCTTGAAACTATTGTCATATTCAAGCCACTAAAAGGTGAGGTAGAAACAGTTGTAGACCAAGCCATTAAAAAGGTTATTGCTAATAATGTATGATTTACACTGCTCATAAAATCCCCTATAATTGCAATAGTAATAATTGGATGAATTCCTATCATAGATAGAACAATAAATATCGCTAATAAAATTGAAGCAATAATCCAATCAAAAGTTTCAAAAGGTAAAGACACATCATATCCTACAAGAATAGTACTTATTGAAATACCAAACATTCCTGCTACTAAAAATAGTGACATCTCTAATCTCATTTTTGGTAACTCATCAATAAGGTGCATTTTTAATTGATTATATGACTTTGTTAAACCTTTTTTTATTGGTAAAACAAAGAGAGTTAAAAGAAGTGAAAATAAGGCTATTAATACAATTACTTTTACTTGTGGGAAATAGTGATTTGTAAGTAATACTAAGAATGCTAGAGAAAAAGGTAATACTAATGTTTCAAAAGCTACTGGATAACCTTTAAAGTCATCTAATTTAAACTTCTTATCATTACTTAACTCTAAGTATGTAATTACAAAAGCTATAAAAGCTAAAAACAAACCATTAACTAAAATAATAGAAGGGGATAAGTTTGGGGCATAAGTAATAGCCGCTGCAAAAGCTACAAAAAAAGGAGACCAATAAGCATCACTAGAAAAGGCTCTAGTTAATACAATCACTTGGCTATTAGATAAGGGAGCTTTTTTATAAAGCTTATCTGCCACAAGTATTAAAGATGATAGATTTATTACTGAACCAAAAAGATGTATTCCTAAATAGGTTTTAAAAAAAGATTGTTTACCTTTAGGTAGACTCATTGATTTGTCTTTTTTAGGACTAGCAATAAGTCTTAAAAATCCAACTCCAATAAGTAAAGATAAAAGATATTGATTTACAGTAAAAACCTTAATGAAGTTTATATCAAAACCTTTATAATAAGAAAAAGCAAAAGCTAAAATACTTAAAATAAATAAAGTATTCAAAATCTTTTTGTTGCTTAATAATACATACAAAATAACTAGTGCAAACCATGCAATAATTCCAGAGATTAGAATTAACTCTTTATTAAAAAAGTAGGCATATATTGAAGTAATAAATGATAGAAATATTAATATTCCAGAAAATTTCGTTAACAAGTTCATTAAACAACCTTAGTTTTATAAAACATAGAAATATATATACCAATAGCAATAAATGTAATTCCAATAAAATGATAAAATTCTAATCTTTCACCTAATAAAACAAAAGCTAAAATAGCTCCAAAAATTGGCATTAAATGTGTAAATTGCCCAGCTTTATTTGCTCCTATTGCAATAGTAGATTCATTCCAAAAATAAAAAGATAATAGAGAAGGGAAAATCACCATATACATTAATGAATATAATACCTCATCAGAACTAACAAACGAAAATTCAAAACTAAATCCCTGTAAGCTAAACAGAATATATAAAATCACTATTCCTATAAATGTTGTAATACTTAAAAAATCAAAGGCATTTAAATCTTTTGGTTTAAACTTTAACAAAATACAATATAAAGCCCAATCAATACAAGCAAGAATTATCCACAGATCTCCTTGCGTAAACTCTAGGCTAAGAAGGGATGATATACTACCTTTTAAAACTAAGTACAATACTCCAATTGTTGATAAAAAGACTCCTACACTTTGTATTTTACTAATCTTAATTTTTAATATTATTGCTGATAAGACTATAATAAATATTGGTACGGAGGAGTTAATTAACAAAGCATTAGTTGCTGTTGTTGTTTGTAATCCATAGTATAAAAGAGTATTAAACCCAGCAACACCTAAAGCTCCAAATAAAAACAATATTTTAAAATCTTTTTTAAGTGAGTTAATAAGTCTTTGTTTATGTATTATCATATATGGCAGTAAAAGTATAAAAACAAAAAACCATCTAAAAAAAGATAATTGTACAGGTTCAACACTAGAAGATATAAGTCGTCCAAAAATAAAATTTCCAGACCAAAATAAAACAGCTAAAACTAAAAATATATAATATTTCATAAATTACTTTCTAAATTTTTTTGTATTATACTCAAAAAAAAAGGTTCAAGCTGATGCTTGAACCTTTAAATAATTAATTGATTAAATTTTTAGAATTTGTAAGATGTGTATATTCTAAGAATATCATCATCTTTTAAAGCAGCTTTGTTAAAGTCTGCACTTTCATACATGATTTTTGATGAAAAGTTTTTATTATAATCATATTGTAAGAATCCACCAACGGCATCAATCTTTTCATATGGTAAAGTGGCATCATCTGTATTAACTTGCCCATAATAAGCAACCATTAATACATCTGCAATTTTTGTTGCAGCAACCCCAACTAAAGTATCAGTGTCCTTTGTATAAGTAACACTTCCTCCATGTAATGGTAAAGCAGTAAATGCAGCATCAGCACCTGAACCAACACCTGAGTATACTTTTCCATCACTACCAGTTGTTGTATATAAACCTGTTAAGTTAATCATACCAATTGTTCCAGAAGCTTTAAAACCAAACATAGTACCATCTACATTACTATCTGTTGTATCATAGTACTGTGCTGATAAATCGATTCCAGCAATTTTATAATATGCATCTAAATATAAAGCATCTTTATCACTAGCAGATGTATTACCTTTTACATCTAAGTATTGTACAGTTAATGTTAAATCTTTCACTGATTTATTCTCAGCTAATATAGAATAAGCACCATCTTCTACTTTACTTTTAGTAAACTCACCTGCTCCACCATTTCCGTCTGTTCTATCTTGATATTTACCTGCATATATAGCCATTAATTTAGTTTGAGGTAAATCAGTGTTAGTTAAAGTAAAACCTTCAAAAGATTGTTTTATCATTCTAGAACCAGATCCTGCGATTAATGGTGTTTTAATATACTGTCTACCAATCTTAGCTGTTGTATTAGACATTGTATAAGATAGATACGATTCTGACATTACAGAACCAGATGCATCCATAGTATTAGCAAAGTTGTTTGTACCTTCAGTTGAAATATCCGATACATGTGAAGTTTGGAATGTTACTCCCCCTTTAAATCCATAAAAAGAATCTGTGATAACATTTAAGTTACCACCAAAAACTAATATAGAATCACTTTTACCATCAGCTAAAGGTTTTACATCAAAATACTGAGCTTTAATCTCACCTTTTACTTTTGCATTTGCGAATGCTTCAGATAAACTGTCTGCACATGCACTTGATGAAACTAATAAACCAGCTGCCAAACTTAATTTTGTAATTTTTTTCATTTACTCTCCCTAGACTTCGAAATTTTAATTAGACTACATAAACACGCGCTACATAACTTTATTATCTAAAGTTTTGTCCTGTACCCTATGAATTTCTATTCTAATGGAAAAGTATCGCAAAATTATCGCGATTTTATAGTTTTTAGTAATAAATACAGTACAAAAAGGAAGCTAATTTTGTACTGTATTAGTAAGCATTTGATAGGTTAACTCTGAAGTTGTATGATATATAGTTAAAATCACAAGTTTATTCTATTCGTAAAGGAGAACACGAACTTAAAAGCAAAATATTTAGGTACGACAACTTCAGCTATTATATTTTTATACCACTTGTACCTATTACAAATATAATATTAGTAAAAATAAATCGCTTATTAATCGCAAGACACACTATTTATTTTCTTTAATGATAAACTCTAATAAATAAGATATTGTTTTAGTATATGCACTATCAATATTTTGTTTTTTATTATAGTTTATTACTACAGTACATATCTCATCTATTTCTAATTCTCTTTTGAATTCTCTATCTACTAACATTGAAGGTTTTATTGAATCAAAGTTTTTAATTAATTCATACATTTGATTTAATTCATCTTCATTTATATTCACATTACAAGCTTTTGCAGCACTTACTGTTTCTTTCATTAAACCATATACTAAAGATGAAAGTTTCTTATCATTCATTAGTATTCCCGTTTTAATCTCTAAAAGAGCACATATTGCATTTACACCATTATTTATAATTAACTTTTTCCATAACTCTTTATTTATATCATCTACTACTTCACTATGAATTCTTGAGTTATTTATAGTTTTATTTAACTTTTCTAGAAAGGATGTATTTTCTTTTGTTTTATAAATAGCTCCAATTAGAGTTTCAACATTTCCTGTTGCTTTTATATATGCTGGTTTTATAATATGAGCACCTATTTTTCTAGTAAGTCCACCTAATACTTTCTCTTTTGGAAAGTATTCACATAAAACCTTTTCATTCTCTACACCATTTTGTAAGGATAAGAGGTATGGTGATTTCTTTATATTTGATAATTTTTGAGATAGTTCTTTACATATGATTCTTGTAGAAGTTGATTTTGTAGTTAATATTATTACATCTATATTTAGTGAATTAAAATTTATATCTTTTAACTCACTAACCTTTACATTCTCAAAAAAAGAAAAATCAGGGTGTTCAACTTTTAAGCCATTATTCTTTATGGCTTTCAAGTGAGTTCCCCTGGCAACAAAAGTCACTTCATTGGATGAATTTAATAATCTAGCACCATAAAATGCACCAATTCCACCAGTACCTAAAATTAGAAAATTCATCTTTTCTCTTTATACTAAAAAGAAGTCTTCAAGTAATTTATTGAATCTATCTTTATGTTCAATTTGAGACCAGTGTCCACATTGTCCAAAACCATGTAATTGAGATTTTTCAATTAGACTATGTAATCTTGTAGAGTTCTCAAAAGGAATAACCTTATCATCTCTTCCATGAATAATTAATACCTCTTTATCAATAGCTTTAATATCTTCTTCCTTTGAAGCCATAGCACTTACACTACTTTGTCTTGGACTTGGGAACATAGAACCAAAAGATTCTTGGAAACCTTCTCTTATACTTGCTTCATATCTCATTTGTGCTAATTCATCTGTTACTAATACTCTTGAATATGCAAAAGTATCAAGTAATGATCTCATATTCTCTAAAGAAGGAGTATATCCCCATGCTTGATCAAGTCCTGCTGTTAGTTCAAAATCAATTCCCATAGCCCCCATAAGCACTACTTTATTTAATCTTTCAGGGTATTTAATAGTTAAAGCTAAAGCTAAAGCCCCACCAAATGAGTTTCCAACAATATTAAATTTCTCAATATTTAAAGCATCCATTAAATCTATTGCTTGTTTAACCCATACATCCATATTATATGTTGCATCTTCTATTCTCTGCGTATAACCAAATCCGGCCATATCAGGTGCTATTACTCTAAAGTTTTGAGCAAGAGTAGGCATTGCTAATCTCCAATTTGCATATGCAGAAACCCCAGGACCAGAACCGTGAATAAACAGTACTACTTCTCCCTCACCAATATCATGATAATTTGTATTATAACCACCAGTATTTATACTATTTGCTATTTCTGGATTTGACATCTTTTCTCCTAATTATTTAAATTGAACTCTTTTGCTAAAAGTTCATATGAATTTTTCCTATCCTTAAATGAATAAGTCACATTTACAACTACTACTTCTTCAACTTCATACTCTTT
>AYRE01000072.1_pt1 | contig 13128 bp, 12 predicted proteins | sample 183791 | NCBI WGS metagenome assembly AYRE01 (sample SAMN02391470, study PRJNA226580) | bioreactor metagenome | isolation source: day 6 sample from continuous culture bioreactor with low C:N ratio... | place: Germany: Bremen | reverse complement strand
AAAGCTTGTAAATTATCAAAATCAAAATGACTTATATTTACTAATGTAATTCCTAAAAATATTACAATAGTAAAAAACCATATTCTTTTAGATAATTTCTGTCCAAAGAACGATAAAACAAATAAAGAAGCTAAAATAGTTAGTTGCCACGTGGTAGCCACTACCCACCCAGGGGAGAAGTTTGCAGCATAACATATAAGGGAATAAAAAATCCCAAATCCAATAGTTCCACATAGTGTCCAAAACCTAAAGTTTTCCATATATTCGGCTATTACAGCTTTAAAATAGGTAAAACCCTTAAAAGATATAAAACCAATTGATAAGAATAATAAAGTATAAAAAAATCGTAAAGTTCCTGACCAAAACCAATGTCCACCATCAAGTGATATTGCTCTATTAATTAAAAAAGTAGCCGAAAAAAACAAGGCAGATAGAAGCCCTATTATTAAAAGAAAAGATGTATTATCTTCATATTGTTTTATATATAATTGTAATTTATTCAAAAAATATCCTATATTGTAAAAGCTGATTATACATTACATTACGAATAAATGATTAAAAAATAGTATAAAAGTCATAAATATACACAATTCATTTCATGTATTATTTAAAGTACAATTTGAGTATAATCCAAATTATTAAATATAAAAAGGTTTTAGATGACGGCATTAGAATTAGCTGATATTATTGGAATTATCTGTTTTGCCCTAAGTGGTTTTTTAATTGCTGTTCACTACAAACTTGATATTCTAGGAGTATTTATCTCTGCATTTCTAACTGCCCTTGGCGGTGGAATGACAAGAGATGTACTTGCTAGTAAAACTCCATATGTATTTACAGATACAACACCTGTATTATTAGTTATGGCTACTGTTTTAATCTCCCTTATCTTAAAACTACACAAAATTGATGACTTAGAAGGTAAAACTGCCTTTATTATCTCAGATGCTGTAGGATTAGTATCTTTTGCTATCACAGGTGCCTTAGTTGCTATTGAGAATGAATTTAACTTCTTAGGGGTACTAATTCTTGCCTTTATTACAGCAGTTGGTGGTGGTACAATTAGAGATATTTTAATAAATAGAGTTCCCTCTATTTTAGTATCTGAATTCTATGCAACAGTTGCGATCATCGTAGGACTTGTTACTTATGGATTACATTTACTTGGTTTACACAGTTTATTTACTTTAATTCTTGTATTTATAGCTGGCGTTGCTCTTCGATTATTAGCATATTATAGAAACTGGCATTTACCAACATTATCAAAATAACTTTATAAATAAATCTTATAATAAGGTTTCTTAGGATATTATCCTTTCTCTAAAAAATTAAATAATAAAAAAATTATTAAAGGTTATTATATTATATGAATATCAAAAAGTTGTATCTTAGTTTTACTCTTATAATTATAATTGCTGTTACAAGTGCATTTTTTACAATTGATAAAATGAATGAACTTTCTACAAATACACAAAAAATGTATACTCATCCTTTTAAAGTTAGTAATGCTGTTTCTGATATTCAAACTGCAATTATTACTATACATAGAAATATGAAAGATGTTGTTCTTACAAAAGATAGTTTGGAAATGATTAAAATTATTGAAGCTATACAACATAAAGAAGATGAAGTATTAAAAAACTATGAATTAGTATATAAAAACTACTTAGGTGATAAAAAAGATATTGATAAGTCTTATATAAGCTTCAAAGCATGGAAGAAAATACGAGAAGAAGTAATCTCTTTGATGTATCAAAAAAGAATTGATGAAGCAATAGCTATTACAAAAGGAAAAGGTGCTAAACACACTGAAAAGTTATATGTAGAAATTAAAGTTTTAAAAGATTATGCCTTTACAAAAGCAAATGAATTTTACTCAAAATCTGTAAAAGACAATGGTGTAGATTATGTGGTTAGTGCCATCTTTATTGCCATGTCTTTATCTGCGTTAATTGTAATTTATATTGTAATAACTTTACTAAAAGTAAATCGTACAAATCACAAACAACTATATTTAATTGATCAGAATATTTTAACTGCAAAACTATCATTAGATAAAGAGATTATTGAAATAAGTAATGCTCTTTGTAGAACACTAAATAATAAAAAAGAATTCATTTTAAATACCACATCAAATTACTTCTTTACAACTAAAGAACAGTATGCTTTATTTGATACTAAAATCTACTCTGGAAAAGAGCATACAGACGAAGTATACATTAATGTAGGGGATAAAAAAGTATGGTTTAATCTTGAAGTTTTCCCTGAATTAGATGCAAATTTTAATATTAAATATTTTAATTTATTTCTTACTAATATCTCTGATAAAAAGAAAATTGAAGAGATTGCTATTGTTGATTCTCTAACAGGTTTAAACAATAGAAATTACTTTGAAACAATCTTTGAAAAAGAGACAAGAAGAGCAAAAAGAGATAAAAAACCATTAAGTTTATTAATGTTTGATATTGATTATTTCAAGCAGTATAATGATGCATATGGTCACCTAGATGGTGACAAGGCTTTAAAGGCAGTTGCACATGTAATTGCTAAGCATACAAATAGATCATATGACTATTCTTTCCGTATTGGTGGAGAGGAATTTGTAATTTTATCATATCAAGATACTTATGAAAAAACTAAAGATTTTGCCAATATGATAATACATGAAGTGGAAGAATTAAAAATAAACCATAAATCAAATAAAATTTCAGATTATCTTACAATATCTTGTGGTGCTATTAGATTTGATAATACACATTTATTAACTACAGATCAAATGTATAAAGAAGCTGATGATTTATTATATCAAGCAAAAAGAGAAGGTAGAAATAGATATATTTCCAAAACAATTTCTTAAATAAGATAATTTATATCTTCTTTTAACCTTTCATTTACTTTTTATAGATACAATTTCCAAAAAATTAATTTAGGAGACAATTTATGAAAAAAGTTTTATTCTCAGCATTATTATTAGTTGCAACATTTGCAAACGCATTAAGTATAGGAGATTCTACTCCAACATTCGCAATTAACGATCAATTTGAAAAAGCGCATACAATTGCAGCAGATACAAAAACAATTTTAGTTGCAGCAGACAAAGATACAAGTGAAATCTTAAGAGATTACTTCTTAACAAAAGAAAAAGGTTTCTTAGAAGCTAACAAAGCTTACTACGTAGCTGATATCTCAGGAATGCCTAGTTTAATTGCAAAATTCTTTGCATTACCAAAAATGAAAAAATACCCATTCTCAATTTTATTAGTAGATGAAAATCAAACAAAAGAATTTACTAAAAAAGAAGGGAATATCACTGTATATTCTGTAAATAACGGAAAAATTTCAGATGTTAAATATATTAAAAATGCTGAAGAGTTAGCAGGTTTATTTAAATAAGAAGTATACTAGCTAAATTTATTTAGCTAGTAGTTTTTCAAATGCCTCAATTATTGCTTGAGTTTCTAAGTCTTTGATTCTATTCTCTAAAGAATCAACTGTCTCAGAAGATGATATTTCTAACTCTTTAGTTAATATAATTTCACCATCATCATATTCTTCATTTACATAATGAATAGTAACCCCTGATTTAGGTGCTTTATCAGCTATTATAGCTTCATGTACAAATCTTCCGTACATTCCCTTACCACCATACTTAGATGGCAATAACGCAGGGTGAGTATTAACTATTTTGTTTTCAAAAGCAGAAATTAGTTTAGGTCCAATCATTTTCATATAACCAGAACAAAAAACGTAATCACAACCATACTCTAATAAAAGTCTTGCGATTTTATCATCACAATCTTGTCCAGGATATCTTTTATCATTTATTACAAAGTTTGGTATATCAAAAGATTCTGCATGATTTAATACATTTGCATTAGAGTTATTAGAAACCACAATAACAACTTTTGCATCTAATATATTCTCTTCTATTGCTTTTTGAATCGTTTGAAATCCACTACCATTATATGAGGCTAAAATACCTATTTTTTTCATTTTTATTAATCCTGTTTGTTCTATGGGCGTGATTATAACAAATAAAAAATATTTATACTATAAGTTAAAATTTTTTTACCAAAATGAGCTTTATCTAAGTCTTTGAGCATGAGTTAGTGCAATTGCTATTGCATCTGTAATATCTAGTGGTTTAATCTCTTTTTTAATACCTAATAATCTTTTTACCATAAAAGCAACCTGTGTTTTATCAGCTTTTCCGTTTCCTGTAACTGCTTGTTTTACTTGAAGTGGAGTGTATTCTGCAAAATTACCAAATTTTTGTAAAACTTTTAATGATATTGCACCTCTAAATTGAGCTAATTTAATTACTGTTTTTGGGTTAAATGCGTAAAACATATCTTCTATTGAAACCTCATCAATAACATGACGATCAAATATTAAATCAAAACCTTCAGTCATTTCTACAATTTGCTCTTGTAAGATTTTTGTCTTAATTTTTATTAAACCGGCTTCAATTAGTTTTACAGTACTTCCATTTTTTTCAATTATTGCATATCCACAATTTCTTGTACCCGGGTCAATTCCTAGTATTTTCACGTAATTTTCTCTTTTTTTATCTATTTTTTATTCACATTGCTGTAAGACCCATATAATGGTATTTTTCACCTAAATATTCACTTAAAATTCACGAGTTATTCACAAGTTATTCACTATGTGAACAACAGTTATTCAGCATTTTCATCACATGAGAATTTCACTTCGTTATGCCATGTGAATAACTTTTATAAATAATTGGATATAATCGTTACTATTTACAATTAAAGAGTTAATATTATATGACACACAAAGATTTTTTAGCACTTATTCAAAAAGAAGCCACTTCTATAGATTATGATAGATACCTAAAGCAGCTTACATACAAAAAAATCTCATCTGATGAGAACCTAGCTGTATTCGAAGTATCTAATAAATATATAGCTTCATGGATAAAAAGCAAATACACAGGAGTAATCCAACAATGTTTTGAACAATACGATGGTACTAAACCAAAAGTAGAAATCAAAATTGCCGGTGAAAAAAAATCAAAAAAAGAGATAATTCAAGAACAAGTTAAAAACGAAACTGCTGAAAGTACGATACTAAATCCATCATATACTTTCAATTCGTTTGTTGTTGGACCATCTAACCAAATGGCCTATAATGCGTCACTTGCAGTATCAAATAAACCTGGGACTCAGTATAACCCACTATTTATTTACGGTGGTACTGGTCTTGGTAAAACTCACCTTTTACAAGCAGTAGGTAATGCTGCAATTGAAAAAGGTCAAACAGTAATTTACGTAACAATTGAGCAGTTTATGAATGACTTTACATTCTCAATTAAAAATAAAAATATGGAGCACTTTAGATCTAAATATAGAAAGTGTGATGTTTTATTAATTGATGATATTCAGTTCCTTTCAGGGAAAGAACAAACTCAAGAAGAGTTCTTCCATACATTTAATGAACTTCATAATGCAAAAAAACAAATTGTTATGACATCAGATAGACTTCCTTCTCAAATAGCAGGACTTGTAGATAGGCTAAAATCGCGGTTTGAGTGGGGTTTAACGGCTGATATTCAACTTCCAGGGTTAGAGACAAAAATTGCTATTATTGAGAAAAAATCTGATTTAAATGGTATTGCTCTTACAAGAGAAATCATTAATTTCATTGCAACAAATCTTGATAACTCTATTAGAGAAATAGAAGGTGTACTAATTAGAATTAATGCATCAGCTTCTTTATTAAATCAAGAAATTAGCTTAGATATGGTTCAAAACCTATTAAAAGAGCAAATAAAAGAAACTAAAGAAAACATCAAATTACCCGATGTTATCGATATTGTAGCACGTGAGCTTAATATCAAACCAAGTGATATCAAATCTAAGAAAAGAACTGCAACAGTAGCTAATGCTAGAAGAGTTGTAATATATTTAGCAAGAGAATTAACACATAACTCTATGCCTGATATTGCTAAGTTCTTAGGTATGAAAGATCACTCTTCAATTTCTCATAATATTAAAAAAGCAAATGAGTTAATTGAGAAAGATGAAAACTTTAAATTAATTATTGAAAATTTAAAGAATAAAATCATAAATAAGGAGTGGTAACAGTATCTTTTAAAAATAAGTTTAAAAGAGATGTGTGAAAAGGTGTGAATATTTCATTTCGTTATATCACATGAAAGTCTTCCGATACAGTCGGGATTATAGATGTATTTTCATCTTTTCACATGTACTACTACCGCTACTAAAATATATAAATAAATAGGAGATAGAATGAGGTTTATAATTACGAAGAATATCATTGAAAATGTTATAGCTTCAATGCAACCTTTTTTAGAGAAAAAAGATGCAAGTGCAATAACATCACATATATATTTAGAGATTAATAATACTGGTCTAATTTTAAAAGCAACAGATTATGAGATTGGATTAGAGTCTCATATCGATAATGTAAATGAAAGTGAAGATGGAAAAGCAACAGTTAATGGATCTAACTTACTTGGTATTATTAAAAGATTAAAAAATGAAGATATTACTTTTGAAACTGCTACTAACAATTTAGTAATAAAACAAAATAAATCTATTTTTAAATTACCTATGTATGATGCTAATGAATATCCAACTATTATTAACAATGCTAATTTAAAATCTTTAGATATTTCAACTTTAAATTTTATTAGTTCTATTAGAAAGATTACTCCAGCAGTAGATAATAATAATCCTAAATTTGAATTAAATGGAGCATTAATAGATATTAAAAGTTCTAAAACAAATTTTGTAGCTACAGATACTAGAAGATTAGCAATTTCACATTTAGAAAATATGTCAAATGATGAATCTCAATTTATTATTCCTAAAAAAGCAATTATTGAAATTCAAAAATTATTCATAGATGATGCTAAGATTACTTACGATGATACAAACCTAGTCATTTCGAATGACAAAATGAAATTCTTTACAAAATTAATTAATGGTAAATTTCCTGATTATGAAAGAATCATTCCAAGTAATTTAAAACATACTTTATCTTTACCTAAAAATATTTTAGTTGAGTCTATTAAGCTAGTAACTTCATTATTCTCAAATATTAAAATTACATTTAAATCAAATGCAATAGTATTTGAATCTTTAGATGAAGATAGTGAATCACAAACGCAAATTGATTTAAATTTAGAAATAGAAGATGAATTCTATTTAGCTGTAAATGCTAAATACTTATTAGATTTTTTATCTATGACTAATAATGAAAATGTAACTGTTGGATTTAATGAATCTAATCTTCCATTCTACCTAGAAGATGAAAGATTTTTTACAATCGTAATGCCAATAGTTTTAGAAAAATAGAAAGAAGAAGGAAACCCACGAATGAGCAATGAATATAGCGCCGGCAATATTAAAGTTTTAAAAGGTCTAGAAGCTGTTAGAAAAAGACCAGGTATGTATATTGGAGATACAAACATTAATGGTTTACACCATTGTGTTTATGAAGTAGTAGATAACTCTATTGATGAAGCGATGGCAGGATTCTGTGATACTATCAAAGTAACATTAACAAAAAGCGGTTCTTGTATCATTTCTGATAATGCAAGAGGTATTCCAACAGGAATGCACCCTACTGAAAAAAAATCTGCAGCTACTATTGCTCTTACTGTATTACACGCAGGTGGTAAATTCGATAAAGATACGTATAAAGTATCTGGTGGACTTCATGGGGTTGGTGTATCAGTTGTAAATGCTTTATCTAGTAGATTACAAATGACTATTTACCAAAACAAAGAAGTACATTATCAAGAATTTACAACAGGTATTCCAGTTGAAGATCTAAAAGTAATTGATACTTGTAGAAAAACAGGTACTACTATTGAATTTTGGCCAGATGATACTATTTTTGAAACTGTAAGTTTTGATTTTGATATTTTATCTAAGAGATTTAAAGAAATTGCATACTTAAATTCTAATATTACTATTGAATTAAAAGATGAAAGAATTAACAAAAAAGAAGTATATCACTTCGATGGTGGATTAGCTCAATTCGTTAATGATTTAAATAAAGATACAGCTGTAACAGAATCAGTATCATTTAACGTAAGTGAAGATGATATTGAAGCAGACTTCGCTGTAATGTATAACTCTACATATACAGAAAAAACTCTTTCTTTTGTAAATAATATTAGAACAATTGATGGTGGTACTCATGAAGCTGGTTTTAAAGCTGGTCTTACAAGAGCTATTGTTAAATATGTAAATGAAAATGCAGCTGCAAGAGAAAAAGATACTAAAATTACTGGGGATGATGTAAGAGAAGGTCTTATTGCTGTTATCTCTGTAAAAGTTCCAGAACCACAATTTGAGGGACAAACTAAAGGTAAATTAGGTTCATCATATGTAAAACCTATTTGTCAAAAAGTTACTTTTGAATCACTAGTTAAACACTTCGAAGAAAACCCAACTCAAGCAAAAGCTATTATGGAAAAAGCATTAATGGCTGCACGTGGTAGAGAAGCTGCTAAAAAAGCTAGAGATTTAACTAGAAAGAAAGATGCTATGACAGTAGGAACTCTTCCTGGTAAATTAGCTGAATGTCAATCTAAAGATCCTGCTATTAGAGAATTATACCTGGTGGAAGGGGATTCTGCTGGTGGTTCTGCTAAGCAAGGTAGAGATAGAGTTTATCAAGCAATTTTACCACTTAAGGGTAAGATTCTAAATGTTGAGAAATCAAGATTAGATAAAATTTTAAAATCTGACGAAATTAGAAACATGATTACAGCTATGGGTTGTGGTATTGGTGAAGATTTCAATGCAGAAAAAGTAAGATACCATAAAGTAATTATTATGACGGATGCGGATGTTGATGGATCTCACATTCAAACATTACTTTTAACGTTCTTCTTTAGATTCTTAAGACCAATTATTGAATCTGGATATTTATATATTGCTCAACCGCCGTTATATAGATATAAAAAAGGTAAAAATGAAATTTATCTAAAAGATGATAGTGCTTTATCTAACTTCTTAATTGAAAATGGATTAGAGTCATTCTCATTTGAAGGTTTAGGATACAACGACCTTGTTGATTTATTCAAAACTGTATCTAGATATAGAGGAATGTTAGCTCAATTAGAAAAAAGATACTCTCTAGTTGAAGTATTAAAACACTTAATCGAAAGTCCAGAATTAGTAAATCTTGATTTTGATAAATTATATGAAGAAGTTAAATTGTTCTTAGATGCTAGAGGTCACAATATCTTATCTAAAAATATTACAGAAAATAAAATTCAATTATTCGTTCAAACTGGTGAAGGTTTAGAAGAATTAATCATTGATGATGAGTTATTTGCATCTCCTTACTTCTCTGAAGCTACATATATCTATTCTAAGTTAGTTGAGAGAGATATTTCTATGTTTGATGGAAGAGATTTAATTGAAATTTTAGATGAAATCGAAGGTTTAGCTAAGAAGGGTGCTTATATCCAAAGATATAAAGGACTTGGAGAGATGAATCCAGATCAATTATGGGAAACTACAATGACTCCTGAAGCTAGAAGATTACTAAAAGTAAAAATCGAAGATGCTGAAGTTGCTTCTGATACATTCACACTATTTATGGGTGATGAGGTAGAACCAAGAAGAAACTATATTGAAGAACACGCAAAAGACGTTGAACACTTAGACGTTTAATCTAAAGAAACTTTTTGGAGACTTTTTAAAAAGTCTCTAATTAGTCTCTTAAAAAATACTATAAATAATTGTACTTGCAATTATAAAAAGAATCTCTCCAGAGACTTTTTGGAGACTATTTAAATTCTACTAGCTAAAAACCTTATTTTTTCCATAATTTTCCAAATAAACTATTAAATATTCTAGCTAGCTAAAATGCTCTAGGAGCTCTTTTCTATGATTTGTGTATAGATTATCGCTTTTTGGTAATAAATCTCTTCTAGGAGCTAATATAAGTTTATAAGCTATATAAACTCAATATAGAAAAATTTTAATCTTAACTAAATGAATATCATAGAAAAATATATAATTTATAGATTATTTTTTAAATCATTAAAATAAATTAAGATTTTTTTAAAATATATACAAAAAATGACTTTACAAGTTATATAAAAATTGATAGAATCTTTATTATCAAAAACATCTAGGAGTTTTTATGAATATTCGTACTTTGGGGGTAGATGACCTCATTGAGTTAGCACTACATACACAAGATGTAAAAGAAATGGTTTATTTACAAAAAAATCCATCTATGAATGTGAGACGTGCATTAGCACGAAATATAAATATTGCAGAAAAAGTTTTAAATAAATTAGCATATGACCCAGTACAGAATGTTGCCTATATGGCTACCAAAAATCCGAAATCTAGAATAAAAAGAGATTTCCCTAATGCAAGAGCTTGTGTTGTTTGTCAAAAAGATGAAAGAGGCTTAAATTGTGTAGGATGTCCAGAATTACAAGAGTATAGTGCTTAACTATACTCTGTAATTAGAATTATAAACTAGCTGTTTTTTCAGTATGAGAGAAAATTTGCCCTCTTTTTCTAATAATATTATTTACGATGTGGTAACCATGATTTAATGCAATGGCAATAGATCCACCAGATTTAAATGCAATATCACCAGCTACATAAACACATTTTGCTGAAGTTTCTTGATGCTCATCGAAAATAGGTTGATTATTTTCATTTACATCCACACCACATGATTTTAAGAAATCAACAGGAGTAGTTCCACCAATTGCATAAATTACTCTGTCATAAAGTACTGAGAATCCATCATTATAGTTTACTTTTACTTTTCCACCATCATTTTCTAAAGACTCAATATCTGTATTCATTCTAAGTCTTAGTCTCTCTTCCCCATGATATTTATTTAACATATCTTCATTTGTTTCATTTAATCTTGAGAATGTAGCTTTTCTATAAACCATAGTTACATTGTTGTTTTGATCTGCTAAATCATAAGCATACTCAGCAGCAGAGTTACCACCACCAACAACTAAGATTTTTTCATTTGAAGAACATTTGTCAAGGTTAAAGTTAACCTGAGCTTTAATTGATGGTGGGATTTTATATGCTGGTTTATTTGGTTTTCCCATTTTTCCAATAGAAATTACAGCATTTCTACTTTTAATTAATCCAGCACTTGTATGAATTTCTAATAAATCCCCTGCTCTTACCATTTTTTCAACTTCTGTATTAAAAGAAGAATCAATTTTGTCAGAATCTAATAAATCATCAAAGTAATCTAATGTAGTCTCTTTTGTTCCATCATAAAACTCAACATTACCTTGAAGTGTAGTAACTTGCCCTTTATAATCTTTATCAACTCTTTTATTATCTTTATAGAATTTTCTAATAGTATTTGAGTGATTGTCTGTTTTCTCAATTAATAAAATTTCCCCAACTTTATGTGCTGAAGCTTCGATTGCAGTACCAATACCACCTGGTCCACCACCGATAATTACGATATCATATATTTTATTTGTCATAATACTCTCTTATATTTGTTTACTTATAGAAGGGGATTATACTAAAAATTTAGTTTTTTTTCAATTAGTAACATATATAAGTAAGATTTTGATAAAATCGTCTAAAATTAATTATTATAAAGGTTATAAAAGATATGGAAATGAAATATGGTGAAAAAGAGATACTTGAATTCGATATTAACAATGATGAAAATTTTTGGCCAAATACGAATAAAAAGAATTATATCATTGATATTGAATTACCAGAGTTCATGGCAAAATGTCCAAGAAGTGGATACCCTGACTTTGCAACAATCAAAATTCAATATACTCCAGATGAGAAAGTAATTGAATTAAAAGCTCTTAAAATTTATATTAATACTTTTATGTATAGAGAAGTTTCTCATGAAAATTCAGCAAATGAAATCTTTGACGTTTTATTTGAAAAATTACAACCAAGATGGTTAAAAGTAATTGCTGATTTCAAACCAAGAGGAAATGTACATACTGTTATTGAAATAGATAGTGCAAAAATGTAGGTAAGAAACCTTGGAAAGATTAGTTACGACTTCACAAGCTGCTCATATACTTGGGCTCTCTTTACAAGGTATACACTACAGAATTAAAAAAAATCAATTAAAATCTATCAAAAAATCTGGTAAGACTTTTGTTTATGTGTCTGAAGAAATGGAAAAAAACGCTTCTTCAAACCATAATGCAAAAGTTGAAGCTATAAAAGCTGATACTACAAATCAAGAACAATCTCAAGCTATCATTGATGTAAAAAATGAACAAATTATTTTATTAAAAGATTCAATGAAATGGATGAAAAAACAGTATAAATCAGAAATCTCAAGATTAGAAAAAAATCAAAAGAAAATCATTAATGTTTTTAACTCGGAGATAAAACTTCTTCAAAGTGCATTTAATGAAATGAGAACTATTTATAAAACTCAACCACAAATTGAATCAAATCCTGTTACTACTCAGACTAGTACAGAGTTTATGACATTAAAAGACTTTTTTGTAATTATGAAAAGGTTTAATAAAACGGAAAAAGAGATTAAATATATTATATTTCAAGCAATTCAAAATAAAGATAGTAGATTTATTTATAATAAAAAAGAGAAAAAATTACTGATTTTAAAATCAGATTTTGAAGATTTAGCCTAAAAATTGGGCAAAAAAAAAGAGTACTTATAAAAGTACTCTTCTCCAGATACCTAAACACACCACTAAGAGAGGTGCCTTGCTATGTTCCCATCCTGGGGCAGTGTCTCAACATAATGATTGTAAAGGTCTAAAGAAGAGCAATCAAAATACCTAGATATTCTCATTGTTCTTCTTTTTCGAGCTGAAATTATAGCCAAGAAATCTTAAAGTTTAAATAAATTAATTGCAAATAGAGTTTGAAAAGGTATAATTCATAAAAATTTCATAAAAAAAGTATATAAATTGACAAAAAATTTTAATTTAATTGGTATTTCTTCTCTAATCTTCGCAATGTTTATTTGGGGAAGCTCTTTTATTGGCTTAAAAGCGGCAATGGTTGACCTAGGACCATATACAGTAATCTTTTTAAGAATGATTATTGCATCTTTTATTTTTGTATTTTTTATAAAACAGTTTTTAAAATATGAATTTACAAAAAA
>AYRE01000071.1_pt1 | contig 13229 bp, 2 predicted proteins | sample 183791 | NCBI WGS metagenome assembly AYRE01 (sample SAMN02391470, study PRJNA226580) | bioreactor metagenome | isolation source: day 6 sample from continuous culture bioreactor with low C:N ratio... | place: Germany: Bremen | reverse complement strand
TTATATTTATTTCCAACTGAGTTTGCTAAAGTTAAACTTTGGATTGTTCCATTTGGATAACTAATATTTACTGAAACTGTATCAACACCAATGTTGTCAGTTACATTGGAACTAATTTCTATTGAATCGCTTGTGTTGAAATTGTTTCCGTTTGGAGTTAATGCAAATACTTGTGGATTCTCTGAATCTGAACTTACGAAGAAACTTGTTTGAGTTTGGTTAATATTTCCACTTGTATCATTAGCAATAAATGTTAAATTGTATTGACCTAATAATTCTGGAATTGTGAATGAATTGTTGAATTTATTACCTGTTGCTGAATTTAATGTTAAACTTTGGATTGTTCCGTTTGGATAACTAATATTTACTGAAACTGTACCAATAGCAATATTGTCAGTTACGTTTGATGAAATCTCTATTGTGTCAGAAGTATTGAAATTATTTCCGCTTGGAATTAAATCAAATACTTGAGGATTTTGATTATCTAAACTATTAAAGAAAGTTGTTTCAGATGAATTTATACTTCCACTTGTATCATTTGCAATAAATGTTATATTAAATTGTCCAACTAGGTTAGGAATTATAAAACTAGTATTATATTTATCACTAAAATTAATTAAAGTTAATTGATTTATTGTACCGTTTGGATAACTAATATTTACTAAAACTGTGTCAACTAAAATATTATCTGTAACATTAGCTGAAATTTCTATTATATTGGAAGAATTATAATTAGTTCCACTAGCTGGTATTAAATTAAATACTTTAGGATTTTCAGCAACTTCAAATGATAAAACTTCACTTTTATTTTCGTTAAATCCATCTGCACTCGCAATAGAATAATAATAAATTCCAGCAGTTAAATTTGTCCAATTATAGTATAGATTTGTTCCATTATATAATAAAGAACTTTCTTCATTTAATGTTACATTTTGTTCATCAATTCCACCATACACAAAATAAGTTACATTACATCCACCTAGTTCACAACCATTTCCAAAGTCTAAATCAATAGATTGTGACCAATTCATCATTATTGAATTCGTATTTATTGGGTATAAATTATTTGAGATTGGACTTGTAAAATTACTTATACTTGGGGCTCTATTTTCAACAATAAAAGATAATAATTCTCCATCTTCTGTTTGGCCTGCTGAATCATTTGCATAAAATTTAAATGAAATTTGTTCTTGATTTGTAAATTGAGATGAATCAATTGTTACATTAAACCAATTACTTGAATTACTAATACCAGTTGTATAATTTGTTAGAGTTCCAGTCCAATCTCCTTCATACCAAACAGTGTTAATATCACCTATAATCTGTGCAGTAAAAGTTACATTATTATCATTATAAACTATATCTGGACTAAATGACGAATTTAAAACTTGTGGAGGTACAGCATCAATTGTTACAATCCAAGTTTCATTACTTCTATCCCCATAATTATATGAATCATAAGGCACAACTTTCCAGAAATAATCACCATCAAGTAAATCTGAAGTTGTTGTATAATTTGAAGTAGTAATTCCTGAAACATATAAATCTGGACTTGAAAAATCACTGTTTTTATCAATTGTTAAATCGTAGGTAATTGTATGATTTTCTAAATCAGTTGCATCAGTCCAATTAAATAAAATACTATTATTATAATCTAAAACTATTCTATCTACTGGACTAATTAGAGCTTGTGCAGCAAATGATGTTTTTGCAACTCCTGAAATTTTAACATTATCAATTACAGAATCTGGACCATAATTTTGAACATTAAAATAGTTTCCAACATACATTTCACTTGCTGGAGTTCCCATTGTAAATTGAGTAGTTTTTTCTTTTTCTAGTTCACCATCAATATAAAATTTCATATTATTTGTGACATCATTCCAAGTAAATGCTAAATGTCTCCAAGTATCATTTTCCCAAGTTGAAACTGGAATATTCATTCCTTTCCATCTTCCATTTTGATCAATTATATATGCTCTAAATGAACCATAGTAATAATAAAATATTACTCCTTTATTTAATGAGAAAAATACTTCTGCTGTTGGGTTTGAATTTTTATCCCAATCAGTTTTCACCCACATTTCAACTGTTCCTTCAGATACATTAAAGTTATCTGTTGTTGGATAAGTTAGTTTATCATATCTACTAATATATACTCCATCTCCTACTTTCCCAGTTTCAAAATTTGTTCCAACTGCTGTTCCAATTTCTCCTTGAGTTCCATTATAACTTGAATCTTCAAATGGAATAGATAATAATGGAGTTACTTGAGAGCTAGCACCTCCTCTGTAAAATGTTGGAGCAGTGTTTTCAAAAAATAATGTTTGTGTTGTACTATTTATATCTAAATTATTTATTGAACTTAAATTATTTACTGTATGGACTGTTATTGTATAGTTTTTATTTGTTTCAAGTCCTGTTGCATTGTAAAAATTATTTGTTGTAGTTTCTTTGAAAATTCCATTAATATAAATTCTACTATGATTAAAATATTCTACTGGATTTGTCCAGTTCCAATAAATCCAATTAACTCCTGAACTTATATTATTTAAATTTGAAATTGTGTCAGGTAAAATATCAACTGTGAAATTTACCATATCAAATCCAATTAATGATGATACATCTTGAACATATACATATAATAAATTTGAACCAAATGTTCCAGATATATTAATATTTTCACAGTTTGGAAGAGTTATATTTCCACCATTATTTAAATTATACCAACAACTACTAATTCCCATATTGTCTGATGCTGAGTAATTTAGTAAGAAATTTGTTGTGTTGTATGTTTGTTCTTGTGGATTATTAATTATCATTACTGGAGGAATGCTATCGAGTCCTGCAACTTCAATGTAATCTAATCTACAGTATTCTGAATTAGTTGAAGATAAACATTTAAATCTTATTTTAAAGTCTTCAATTCCATCAACATTAGTTGGTAAATTATATGTATATTTTGTATAGGTTGAAATTGTTTGTTGATTTAATAATTCAACCCAATTTGTTCCATTCCAGTATTCAAATCCAATATATTCTCCTCCGTCGAGTGCGATAGTTTTTGCGTAAAAGGAAACTTCAATTGTTTTATATTGTGATAAATTAATTTGTGAAGTTATTAATGTTTGAGTTATTGTGTTTTTTGCTTCAATGTGATATGTTCCTTGATATGGGTCTAATGTTGAAATTGACCAACTTGAACTTCCATTTTCTAGTGTCCAATCTCCACTAATAATTCCTTGTTCAAAATCATCTGAAAAAATAATTAATTTATCTCTAGTTGAATTTGTTGTTGATATATTTGTTGAATTAATATTTCCATTTACATCAGATGTTTGAATATCAAATGTGTATGTTGTGTTTAATAATAAATTTGAAATTGTAACTGTTGAGTTTGATGTATTTAAAATATTTGAACCATCTAAATAAATAATATTAAATCCAAAGTCAATATCAGATGGATTTGTCCAATTTAAAGTTAATGAAAAACTTCCTCTATTTATTGTTTGTAAATTAGATATTGTGCTTGGAGGAGTTGTATCTGGTAGAGTAATAGATGAACTATTTACATCTGTTGAATTTATATTAAAATTTGTATCTTTTGTATGAACTGTTATTGTGTAATTTGTATTAGCTAATAATCCTGTTGCATTATAAAAATTATTTGATGAATTTAAAGTATTTATTCCATTAATATAAATTATATTTTCTAAAAAGTCTCCATCAATAGAATTTGTCCAATTCCAAAATATTGAATTTGAAGTTTTTGATTGATTTTGTAAGTTTGTAATTGTACTTGGTGGAATTATGTCTGAAGAAGTTGTAGCAGAATCTGTTATATTTGTATTATTTAAATTTCCATTAATATCTATTGTATTTATTGTAATATTATGTGTTGAGTTTTGAGCAAATCCTGAAGCTAAATAAAAATTATTTGATGTGTTTGTAATCCAAGTTCCATCAATATAAATTATATTATAGTCAAAGTCAGCATCAAGTGGGTTTGTCCAGTTCCATTGGATTACTGTTGAACCTGTTGTTGTTTCATTTAAATTTGTAACTGATGCTGGAGGAGTTATATCGGAACTATAATTTACATTAAAGTATAAAGCATCAATAAAAAGTTGAGGAGTTTCACCAGCACCAATTGAATTTGAACCTTTAATTTCAATTTTTGCTTGCGCTTTATCTACTCCTGAACCTGTCACATTTTTGAAAAATTGTTCACAAGTCCATGAATATTGTGCAGTCACATCTGTACATGTTAAACCTGGATTTGGTGAACTTAGTGGATTTGTTCCATCAATTAATTTCCAATTTCCTCCACCATTTCCTGAAAGACTCACATCGTATTGATTAATATTTAAATTTTCAGCCCAAGTTTCATAACATAAATCTACAGTTACAATTGCTGCACAATCAATTGTTGAATCATCGTTTGATTTAATTCTAACTCCACCCCATTTTCTTTTTCCATATGAATGAGATTCAGAAACATTGTTATCTGATATTAAATATGCTCCATTAGTTTCATCACATTGTGTATTCCAAGTTCCTTTTGAACTTGCGTAATCTTGAGCATTACATTCTTCAATAGTTAATTCCATAAATACTGGATCTTCAGGAATTAAAGTTAAATTATAGCTATTTCCAATTACTACATTTTGAGTGAAATTAAATTCAGTATTACAACTATTAGAAGTTAAATTCCAATCATTACATTTAACAACTTCATTTCCTAATGCTTGTTCAACAACAACTGTTGCATATGTGAATTCTATATTTGAAAAATCAATTAAAAATGCTTGTTTTCCTAAAGCTAGGTCTGCAAAAATTACTGAACCTCCTCCAAAATAATCTTGTAAAATAATTTCTTCAACACTATTACTTGGGAAAACTAATCTAGTTCTATTTCCAGATAATTGAGTTATGTTTACAATTATTGGTTCACCTGCATCATTTAACCAAGTTGTAGTTCTATTAATTGATAAATTTGTATTTAAAGTATAATAGGATGAATTTTTATTTAATCCATTTAAATCTATTGCATTACATCTTAAATTGATTTCTTCTTGCTCAGGAAGTGAACTTGTTATCCAATTAAAATATTCATTTTCTATATGTGCTCCTACATTTCTCCAGTCAAAACCTGATGAATCATTATAATATGCTTCAATATTATAAGTTATTTCATCGGATTCATAATCAATTGAACCATCACAACTAATGTTGATGTTTCTTGGATAATTTCCTCCACATAAGTCTTCATCACACACAATATCTGTTGGTGTTGTTGGTTTTCCTAAATCAATTGTTAAACTTTGGTTTGTTCCCCAATTAGTATTTCCTGCTTTATCTATTCCTAAACAGTTCCAAGTATATTCACCATTTGGTAAATCTAAATTCCAAGTTGATGAATTTGAAATTCCATTAATTTGTGTTGTTGAATTTACACTAAAACTTTGATTTGATGAATTTGTTAAATATAAACTAATATTTGATAATTGATGATTTTCTGTAACGTTACATACAAATGAAGTTGTTGAAGGAGGGTAAATTATTGTTAAATTATTTGATGGTGAAATTAAATTAATAGTTGGTTTTGTATTATCTAATGTTATATTTCCATTAAGTGTTTCTATATATTTATGTTTTTCAATTGTTTCATTTTCAAAAACAATAATTTCAAATTTATATGTTCCATCATTATGAATTGAAGTGTCCCATATATAATTAGTTGAATTTATGTTTCCGTAATTACTTACAATTGTTGAATTTATACTTCCATTTAAATTTAATAATGAAATGTTATATTGAAGTGAATCATTTTCTTCATCTGATGATGTTCCCCATAAAATTGTTTTAATTCCACTTATTAAATCATTTGGTTGAGGACTAAATAAATATGGTCTTGATGGTGGGTCATTTAATTCTAAAATATTAAAAAATGTTTTTTCAGTATTATTAATTAATCCAGTTGTATCGTTTACAAATATACTAATATTATAAATTCCTGAATCAGTAGTTTGATTAAATATTACAAATTCAAATTCATTATCAATTAAATCAAAGTTATCAAACTCGACTTCAATATTTCCATAACTTGGAAAATTTGAAACTCCAAAAATATGAATAAACTGAGTAACTGATGATTCAGGTAAATCAAATTCTCCAAAAGTATCAATCCAAGAAGAATTTGAATTATTATAATAATATAAATTAAATGTTGAATTTTGTAATGAGTTTGCTTTTTTAATTTTAAACTTCCCATAAGTCTCATTAATTGTTATAAATGTTTGATTTGTTGTGGCACCATCACTAAATCCTGAAGTATAACTTAATTCACCACTTTCTTTTTTTAAAATTAAAAATGCTCTTGGACCAGTTGGATTAAAAACATCTTCATTACTTGTTCTAAATACAAAAAAAGAACCATCTTCAATTAATGTTGCATTAAATTCAATTGATGTTTCAAAATCTCCATGAGCTCTTTCAATTCCTTTTACTCCACATAATGTTACACCATTTGGAGTTGTTCCAGTTCCATTTATTTTAATAAATAATTTTTCTAAAACTGTTGTATCCATATCAACTAAACAACTTTGATTTGCTGTATAGTGAAGAGCCTCAGTGGTCCAATGTTCATCAATAGAATCTGAGTCAAAATTATCTCCATGAAGTCCGTGAGTGAAATTTGATAATGAAACTATTGTACCGTTTGGCATTGTAACATTTGCAATTATTGTATCAATTCCAAAAGGATCAGTTGTATTAATATCAATTATTACTTCACTATATTCGTCAAATGTATGTTCATTCGGATAACCTATAATAACTCCTGGCGGGGCATTATCAATTGTAAATGTTCCAGATAGTGTTTCAGTGTGAGATAGTTTTTCTATTGATTCATTTTCAAAAACTATTACTTCTAAACCAAATTCACCGTTTGGACTATTTGTTGTATCCCAACTATAACTTGTTGTGTTTATATTTCCATAGTTACTTATAATTATTGAATTTATACTTCCATTTGCATTTAATAAAGAAATATTAAATTGTAGAGTATCATTTTCATCATCTAATACAGGATTCCACGTAATATTTATTACTCCAGTCAATAAATCATTTGTATTTGGGAAGCTTAAATATGGTCTAGATGGAGGATCATTTATTTCAGTTACATTAAAATATGTAGTTTCTGTATCATTTATTAGTCCTGAAGTATCATTTACAAAAACACTAATATTATATCTTCCAGTTAATGATGTTTGATTAAATTGTACAAAATCAACTCCTTGATCAATTACTGTGAGATTATCTATTTCTAAGTCAATTTCGCCAAATCCTGGAGCAACTGATACTCCAAATATGTGTACAAATTGTGTGATTGATGATTCAGGTAAACTAATGTTTCCAAATATATCAACCCAATTTGAATTTGAGTTGTTATAATAATATAAATTATAATATGAATTTTCTGAAGAATTAAATCTTTTTATTTTAAATTTACCATAAGAATCATTTATTAGAATTGATGTTTGGTTTGTTGATGTTCCATCACTATAACCTGGGGCGTAACTTAGAACTCCTGCTTCTTTTTTGAAAAGTAAAAATGCTCTAGGTCCTGTTGGAGTGAAAGTTGCATCGTTAGATACTCTAAATACAAAAAATGAATCATCCTCAATTAAAGTTGCATTAAAATCTAAACTTATTTCATAATCCCCATATATTTTTTCAATACTTTCAAGTCCACATAATGTAATTCCATCTGAACCTGTTCCGTTTACACTAATGAAAGTTTTATTTTCAACTGTTTCATTTATATCAATTATACAATTTTGACCTGTGGCCACCGATTCAGTTTTATTTAACCAAGTTGTTCCAATTGAATTAGAATCAAAATTATCACTTTGAATTCCTTTTGTAAATGAATCAAGTATATAATTACTCCCATTAGGTGATGTAATGTTTGCAATTATTGTATCAATTTCTTGAACATCAGTAACTGTCATACTAATTGTTATTTCATCATTTTCTTCAATTAAATCTCCTTTTGGAACATTTATTATAACTGTTGGTGGGGCATTATCAATTGTAAAAGTTCCAGACATTGTTTCAATATGAGTTAGTTTTTCAACAGTTTCATTTTCAAAAACTACAATTTGGAATTTGAAAACACCATTAGGGTAATTAGATGTGTTCCAAAGATAATTTATTGAAGTTATATTTCCATAATTACTTACAATCGTTGAATTAAATGAACCGTTTTGATTAAGTAGTGATATATTAAATTGAACATTATCACTTTCCTCATCAGTAACATTTAACCAACTAATTGTAGTTGTTTTAGATAAAAAAAATCCATTAGATGGACTAACAATGTATGGTCTTGTTGGAGGATCATTTAATTCGTTAATGTAAAAATTAGTTATTTGAGAATTATTTATATATCCTAAACTATCATTTACAAATATTGAAACATTGTATAAACCTGATTGTGATGTTTTATTAAATATACTAAAAAAATGATTATTTGAAATTATATTAAAATCTTCAACATTTGTTTTAATTTGACCATAATTTGGACCTAATGATGCTGAATAAATTTGTACATGTTGAGATCTTGCTGATTGATTTAAACTAATATTTCCAAATACATTTATCCAAGATGAATCTGAATTATTAAAATAATAAAGATTATAAATACTGTTTTCTGTTGAAGTGTTAAATCTTTTAATTCTCATTTTTCCATAAGTTTGGTTGGTGAAAATAGTTTGACTAGTTGTTGTGACTCCATCATCATATCCAATACTATAATATAAAAAACCGCTATCAAGACCAAATATTATAAAAGCTCTTGGATCAACTGGAGCTAATAAATCGCTGTTTGTAGTTCTAAATAAAAATAAAGAATTATTTTCTAAATAAGTTGTATTAAAGGATAAATTAATATCGAAATCTCCTTCAACTTTATTTTTCCCAATAAATCCACAAGCAGTTCCACTTACATTTGATGTACCATTAATTTCTAGATACATTTTTCCAGAAACTGTATTATTGATATCCATGAAACAGTTTTGGCCTGGGGCAATAACATAAGAATTATTATTCCAAATTGTTCCAACTGAATTTGAATTAAAATTATCACTTGTGATTGAAGGTGAAAAATTTGAAAGTATATAATTTGAACCGTTAGGGGATAAAATGTTTGCAATTATTGAGTCAATTGAGCTTGAATCTGAAATATTTAAAGAAATTGTAACTGGTTCATATTCATCTAAGGTTTGCCCATCAGGATAAACTATGTTTACTAAAGGAGATAAGTTATCTTCTAAAATAAAATAAGTTGTTTGAGTTGAATTAATATTTGAGTATGTGTCGTTTGCAATTATTGTTATGTTATATTTTCCTGATTGATATGGAATTAAGTATGAATTGTTAAATATATTTGAGGAATTGTTTGTTAGTTCGATTATTGTATTTTCTCCTAATGGATTTGTTATATTTGCTAAAACTGTATCTATGAAATAATTATCTGTTACATTTACAGATATTTCTATTCCTGTGTGTTGTGTGAATGTTGTGTTTGGTGCTGGAGTTAATTGTGTTACTTGTGGCGCGGTTGTATCATCAAGTATAGTTAAATTAAACCCTCCTGTGTAATATGGTGAATAAGAGTTACTATCATTTAAATCAATTGCTCTACATCTTAAATCTACATTAGATTGTCCATTTAATTTTGATATGTCCCAGTTTATACTTGCATTTTCACTATGGTTTCCAATTATTCTCCAATCAATTGATGTTGTGTTATCATAATAACTTTCAATTACATATGTTATATTATCTGATGTTGGATCTATTGAACCTGAACAAGTAAATTCAATATTTTGAATAAATGAATTATTACAGTTTCCACCATTACAAGTTATGTTTGTTGGTGCTGAAGGCGGTTGATTTTGAATTACATTAAATAAAATTGATTTAGTTGAAGTTATTGAATCATTATCTAAAGCAGTTATAGTTAAATTATATGAATTATTTATTGGGAAATCTGAACCTAAAGTTGAAATTATTGAGAGTGGAGTTGATGAAGTATTTTGTTGAATTATTGTTCCGTTTGGATAATAAAATGTGTAGTTAATTTGGTTAATATTATCATCAGTTACATTTATACTCCAGTTCCAAGTTTCTGAGTTTACTGTAATGTTTGTTGATGTATTTAAATTAAGTGTTTCAAGTGGAGTTTGAACTTGATTAATTGAAATTTGTGGAGGGAAAGTTGGAAATACGCAAGTTACATTTACATCATCAATAAATCCATCTTCGGCAACAGTGTTAGTTTTATGTCTAAATCTAATTTTAAAATCTGTAACTGATGATAAATTTGTCATAGTATAGTTAACTAATCTAAATGAATCTTCAACATCTACATTTCCATCTTGACATAGACCTCCAATTCCACCATCTGATGTTGTATCTAGGTTCCAAGTTACCCCATTATTGTAAGAATAGTCCATACATAAAAATTCATTAACATCGTATGAACTTTCAATTCTTAACCTAGCAGTTAGTGAACATGTTGCATATTGACTTACATTTAATCCATTTGTTAATGTCATAACAGCACCTCGAGGTTTTCCGTCAGCGGTTATTGAAAAGGATGGACTATAAACTGTGTCGGATTCACGGATGAATTTTCCTGCAGTTGTCCAAACTGTGGCAAAGTTATTTGTTTCAAAATCGTCAAAGAAAACTTCAACTGGTGGCGCGTCGTGAATAAAGTCGAAATTTAAGTTTCCGTAAATTTTAAAATCAAAAGTATCTAAGTATTTGTTCATCCCGGTTAATGTGATATAATCCCAGGTTCCTGATGAGTTTATTAATTTTGATTTTCCAAAACTATTGTTTGAGTTTTTTTCTAAAATGTCAAAGTATCCATTTCCTGCAACAAATACATCAATTACATTTCCATCAGTTAAATTTTTTTCATATGTTACTCTTACAAATTCTTCATTGTTTATTGTATCACTCCAAGTTCCATCTTTTTTGTAGACTTGATTGTAAATGTCTGAAATAAAGTTTCTATTTTTGTCTAGGTGTGTTGCTGAGGAGATATTAATTTCTTCTGAAATTATTTTTTCTGATGATAAATAATTTCCATTTAAATTTGATTGGTAGTTTGAATTTAAGTTTAATAAATTTTCTGGACTATAGCTATTGATATCTAATGTTGAGTTATCAATTCCAAAAAATAAATAACTTGAAAATGATACTTTGATAACAAATAAAATAATTAAAGTTATAAAAAATAATTTTAAAAACATATTATTTTTTTTAAAATAAAAAGAACTAATCTTGGAATTTTCAATTAATTTTGAGGCTGAAAAACTAGGTGAAATCATTAGTAAAAACAATCTTTTTAACTATAAAAAATCAAGGTTTATTAATTAGACAATTAGTTGTTAAAAGTTTCAGAATTAAATTAAAAATAAATAATCTTTAAATATGAAGATTATATTATTTTTTTGTTAAAGTTTTTTCAATATCATTAAGTTTTTTATTTTGAAATTTTATATTATTTTTTAGTTCATTAATTAATTTTAAATCTTTTTTAACTTTACTTGAATCTGATTTAATTATAATTTTATTTTTCAAATTATGTTTTTTATTTGAATTAATTTGGTTTTTTGTTTTAACTTTTAAAGAGTTTAATTGAGTTATTTTTGAATCAAGAATAATATTTTCTTTATGTCTGTTTTCAACTTTAATTAAATTTTCTTTATTTAATAAATCACGTTTTTTAATTAATTCTAAATCTTTAAAATTTAATTTATTTTTATTATTTATTTTTTTAACACTCTCATTACTTTGAGAAATAATTTCTTTTATTAAATCTAATTTATTTTGATTTTCTTTAATTCTTTTTTTAATTGATGAGTTATTTGATTTAATTTCATTTGAATTTAGGTTTAAATCTTTAAGATATAAATTTAATTTATTTTTTAATTCTAAAATTTTATTTAGGGATTGATTTTTAAGATAAATTAAATTTTTTTTATTTTTAATTTGAAGTTTTTTTAACTGTTTAATATTATCGTTATTTCGCTTAAATTGAGTTATTTTTGATTTAAGATTATAACGTTTCACAGAGTTATTTTTTTGTTTATTTTTAAATGCCATTTATATTTTAGTTATAGAAATAATAAAGATAAATCATAAAATATATTAATCTAAAAAATAATTAAGTTAATATTTATGATACTTTTAAATTATTGTTTAAGTGATTTTCTTAATTCATCAATTTCTGTTATTTTTTCTTCTTGAGACTTAATTTTGTTATTTAAGTTTATAACTGTTTTTTCTTTTTCTTTTAATTTTTTAGTTGTATTTGTGATTTTTTCTTTTGATTTTAAATTTAATTTATTTCTTTGTTCAACCTCTTTACTTTTAATTTTATTTTGAGCTTCATTTTGTTTAATTTCATCCAAATCTAATTTATTTATTTTCTCTCGATCACCAACAGATTTAACTTCTTTTTTTAAATTGTCAGACAATTCTTTTTTTTTAATATTATTATTTTTTAAACTTGTTTTTAGAGAATTTAAACTATCTAATGCCAATTTTTTAAGATAATCTACTTTAGTTAATTTTTTATCTTGCATTGATTTCAAATAATTAATAGCTTCTTCATTTCCCTTTAGTTCATCAATTTCTGAACTCAAATTAGAAAAATTTTCTTCATCTTCATCTCTATATGTTTTCTTTACCATTTTATAATATTTCGTTAATTATATTAGGATAAATAACTATATAAAATTTAAGTTTAAAATTTAAACTAATCTATATAAATTAATGAAAAATATATTGATTAAATTCTAAGAATATAAAAATAGAGTAAATATTCTTTTTTAAAATAAAATAAAATATTAAAAAAATAGAATAAAATAAAATAAAATAAAATAAAATTAAAAATTATTTCTTTCTATGAATAAACTGTTTTAATTTTTTAACAATATTCTCTTTCCTATCTTTTTTGAAATTTTCAAAATTTGCAAGTTTAGGCATTTTGTCAATAGGTCTTTTCCTAATAAATCTTCTTTTGAAAAATCCTAATTTTTTAACAGTTTTAGTTTTTATATGTTTATTTTCTTTCTTTCTTTTTAATAATATAAATAAAAATTTTGTAAATATTAATAATACTAAACCAATAAATATAAAATTAA
>AYRE01000070.1_pt1 | contig 13273 bp, 18 predicted proteins | sample 183791 | NCBI WGS metagenome assembly AYRE01 (sample SAMN02391470, study PRJNA226580) | bioreactor metagenome | isolation source: day 6 sample from continuous culture bioreactor with low C:N ratio... | place: Germany: Bremen | reverse complement strand
TAATCCTAATTTATTTAAGAATAAAACAATAATTGCAAGAGGTACAATATATCTGATCAGCGAAAACCAGATATTAAATACAGCTTGACTTGTGTGTTTTGTAAACTTCTCTTTTAACATATCTTGATCAACAAAATATCCTAAGAAAATACAAGTTAATAATGCAGCTAATGGCATCATTACAGATGATGTTGCAAAGTCCATCCAATCAAAGGCATTTTTACCAAAGAATGTTAATTCAGCACCATAAGATTTAGACATTGATAATAATGCAACAATACCTAATACATAGAAAATAGAACCACAAAGAATAGTAGCTTTTCTTCTAGTAAAATTAAATCTTTCAATGAAGAATTTAAGTGATGGTTCAATCATTGATACAGCAGAAGTAATTCCTGCGAATACTAATGCAACAAAGAATGAAACAGCAATAACTTGACCTAATACTCCCCATCCAGAGAAAATAACTGGTAAGGAAATAAATACTAATCCAGGACCAGCAGCACTTGGAGCACCAGCTTCAAATAGGAATGAGAAAATAATTAAACCAGCAATAATTGCAATACTTGTATCAACAATAGCAACCATAAATGATGATTTAACAAAGTTAGCTTCTTTTGGTAATGATGCTGAATAAGTCATAATCGTACCAACACCAAGTGATAGTGTAAAGAATGCTTGTCCTAATGCTGCTAATAATGCATCGCCATTAATCTTAGAGAAATCAGGTGTAAACATAAATGATACAGCTTGTGAGAATGAATCTAATGTTAATGCATAGATTAATAATCCACCTAAAATAAGCCCTAATAATGGCATTAAGATTAAGTTGATTTTTTCAATTCCGTCTTTGATACCTTTTAGAACAATAAATACTACAGTTCCAGCAATAAGTGTATGATAAACAATTAATGAACCAATATCATCACTAATTAATTTTTCAAAGGCAGCTCCTGCAACAGCAGCTTCAGTAGGTAGAGCTGAGAATGAAGTAAATACATAATTTAAAATCCATCCTAATACAACTGAATAGAATGATAAAATTAGTAAACCACTAATAATCATAAATCCTGCGAACTTCCAATTTTCATTTTTAGATTTTGAAGTCTTTACAAATGACGTAGCTACATCTGATTGTGCGTTTTGACCGATAACTGCTTCTGCTAAGAATACTGTTAAACCAATAAATAAAATAGCAAGAAGGTATACTAGTACAAATGCACCACCTCCATACTCTCCTGTAACATATGGGAATTTCCATATGTTTCCTAAACCAACAGCAGAACCCGCTGCAGCAAGGATAAATCCAATTCTTGAAAATTTATTCAAAAAAAACCCCTAAAATTTTTAGGTAATTATAGTGAAATTAAATGAAACTTAAATGAAATTTATCAATATTTTATGAAATTAAACTATATTTTGTAGATTTAATGTAAATAGTAAATTTAATAACTAATTAATTTTTTAAGTTATATAATCGTTATATGCTATAGATATTATTTAAGAAAAGGTATTAATGAAAAGAGTTTTAACATTTGGAACTTTTGACATCTTTCATTTAGGACATTTACAAATCCTAGAAAGAGCTGCGTCACATGGTGATGAGTTAGTTGTTGGAATATCTTCTGATAAATTAAATTTTAAAAAGAAAGGAAGAAAACCTTTTTATTCTGAAGATGAAAGAACACATATTATTTCATCATTGAACTTTGTTACAGAAGTTTTTTTAGAAGAATCACTAGAATTAAAAAGAGAATATTTACTAAAACACAAAGCTGATTGTCTCATTATGGGATGTGATTGGACAGGAAAGTTTGATGAATTTAGTGATATTTGTGAAGTTATATATCTACCAAGAACACCAGACATCTCAACTACAGAACTTATAGAAAAAATCAAAACATTATAGAGGTTAAATTGAATTACAAAAACTGCGAAGTAATAGTATATTTTTCTGGTGGTATTAACTCATACTATCAGATAAAACAATGGCAAAGACCATTTGAGGAATTAGATAAGAAACATAAGGTTTTATATATTGTAACTGATTATGAGGTTTATAAACAATATTTAAAAGATCAATCTCTTGAAGTTGTTTATATTGAGACATTTAGTGATTTAATAGAATTTTATGATGAAAACGAATTTGCGGTATTATTATATATTAATAATTCTCTTAAAAACTTCCAATCAGTAAGATATAGTAGAGGTTATCATGTTCATTTAAATCATGGCGAAAGTGAAAAAGAATCAATGAGATCTAATCAATCTCAAGCCTATGATTATGTATTTACAGTAGGTCAAAGAGGGACAGATAGATATGAAGAGTATTTATTAAACTTTAATCCGGATAAATTCATACAAGTAGGGCGACCACAGCTTGATTTTATTAATCAAATGCAATTAGAGAAAAGAGATGGACAGAATGTAATATTATATGCACCTACTTGGGAAGCTACACATCCTAGTATGAATTATACTTCTGTACCAAAATATGGTGTTGAACTTGTAGAAAAAATTCTTGCAAATGAGAATAATATCTTAATTTATAAACCTCATTCAGCTATTGGTGTTAGAGATGAAGATGCTAAGAAAGCCGATATGGAAATAAAAAGAAAAGTTGATGAATCATCAAATGCTTATTATATGGAAGAAGAGAATATTAATGATGTATTTACATTAGTTGATTTTGCATTCTTTGATAACACTTCTGTAATGATTGATTATTTACATACGAATAAACCTGCTGCTTATATCGAGATTTTAGAAGACCAAAGTATTAATGAACTTACAAAAGCTTTTGTAACTATAAATAAAGATAATTTTGATAACGTTATTGAAATATTAGATGATGAGTTAAAAAATGATTCTAATAAAAAACAAAGAGCAAAAGTTAAAGAGTATTATCTAGGTAATTATGCTCAAGGTGAAAGTATTAAAGATTTATAAATAAAATCTCTGAATATATAATCCAAAGAAACAAAAGAGTAGGAAAACTAAAAAAATAGTTTATTAAACTACATAGAGAAGTCTAAAATCAATTGAGATTTTTTAGCACTTCTCTTATTTTAATCCTTACCTTATCAATACTATCTACAATTTTATTAGCGGATTCTCTATTTTCTTTCATTGTTTGCCAATTGTTTTTCCATGTATGGGATAATATTTCTACTTGCATATTTTTTTCTTGAAAGCAAATCAAACTTAAATCAGTAATAATACCAACCTTTACCCATCCAGTTCGTGGATTTCCTTCCTTATCATTTTTTTCATAGTGTGATGCATATACTATTTGCTCTAGGTTTGCTAACTCTTTTAGCATTTCAAAGCTTGAAGTTCTAATATTACTATTTATTTCACTTTGTTCTAACCTATATACATTATATGAGAAACCAACTAAGGTAAAAAGAATAGTGATAATTGAAGTGATCTGATAAACTTTTAATCGTTTTGTTATGTTCTCAGTTTCCATAATAAAACCTTTTTTGTTTTAATAAAATAATTTTACACTACTTTTATGTAGATTTTGTTTATAAAATAACTAAATATTTTATAAGTTCAAATTCTTAATTTTAGCTAAAGAATATCATATAGATTTCACATGACAGATTTATAATGAATATATACTATATTAAGGAGAAAGATATGTTATCAAAAATTTCAAAAGTTGGTGTTTCTTTAGTTTTAGGAATGTCTTTATCTTACGCAGCTACAGTAGATGAAGTAAAATCATTTGTAAATGAAGGTGTTGAACTTTGTAAACAACAAGGTACTGAAGCCTGTTTAAAAGAGTTCAATGATCCTAAAGGTAAATTCATCAGAGGTGAATTATATATGTTTGCATATGACTTTAATGGTGTAAATAAAGCTCTTGGTTCAAACTCTAAAATTGTTGGGAAAAATCTTTACAAATTAAAAGATGCAAGTGGACTAATGTTAATTCAAGAACTAATTAATATTGCACAAACAAAAGGTGAAGGTTGGTTAGATTATAAATGGTCTCATCCAATTAAAAAGAAAATCACTCCTAAAACTTCATACATTAAAAGAATTGATGGTGATATGTTTATTGGTACAGGTTACTATAAATAGTAGAAAGAAGTTCCATAATATTTAATTATTATGGAACTAGTGTGTTTTAATAAGGGTCATTACTACCTAAAACTTTGTCTAAAGTATATTTTAAATCTTCATCTAAATCCATATTAGATCTCATCCAGTTTAAGTATCCTGAATCATTTTTTGCAACTTCTGCTACTTCTTTACCTTTGTGTTTACCAAATTTAAATGTTTTGATAAAAACAGGTGTTTTAGTAAGTTCAACTAATTTTTCCATTGGATTATAATCAGGATAAACCTCTCTACATTTACCAACTAGTTTAGTTAAGAATAATTTCATTACAAGAACATCACCAATAGCATCATGGGCTTTAATAGTAATACCATGTTTATTAGCTTCTGCTTGTTCAGTTTTATATAATTCTAGTGCATATCTTAGGTATTGTAATCTATGATAAGGCATTTCTGAATATAGGTGTTTAGCACATCTTAAAGTATCAATAAGTTGGAAGTTATTTACAAATCCTTCTTTTTGAATCATTCCCATATCAAATGAAATATTATGAGCAATTAAGAAGTTTTCAGGAGTGTTTAACTCTTCTAATCTTTTATAAAATGTAGTTTCAACTGCTTTTGGTTTACCAACAATTAAATCAGGAGTAATGTTATGTACTTCCATTGCTTCAATTTTGATTGCTACATCACTATGACAAAATTCATCATAAGCTTCAACTTTACCTTTTTGATCTACAATCATAGCTCCAAATTGAATAACTCTATCGTCTTCTTGATTTCCTGTTGTTTCTGTATCAAATAATACATAATGTTGCATGGTTCTAAAAATCCTTTATATAATTAACATACCGTCACCATAAGAATAAAATCTATATTTCTCTTTAATGGCTTCATTGTATATTTCTAATGTTTTTTCTAATCCTACAAATGATGCAATAAGCATAATTAATGTAGATTTTGGCAAGTGAAAGTTTGTAAGTAAACAGTCAACTTTAATTGGTTTATTTGATGGGTTCAAGAATAAATCACATTCCCCTTGAATCATATTTGTTCTTGAATAATACTCAACTGTTCTAGTAACTGTAGTACCAACTGCTAAAACTTTTTGCGCTTTGTCTAATGATTCTTTTGCTTCTCTTCCAATTTCAAAGTATTCACTATGCATTGGATGATCTAAAATATCATCAGCATCTACTGGTTTAAAAGTACCAGCTCCCACATGAAGAGTTAGATAATTAACATCAAATTTATTTTTGATATTATCTAATAACTCAGGTGTGAAGTGTAAAGATGCAGTTGGAGCTGCTACTGCTCCATAGTTTTTAGCAAATAAAGTTTGGTAATCTTCTTCATCTTGTTTATCATCTTCTCTATTCATATAAGGAGGAAGAGGTAAGTGACCAATTTCATTTAGAATTTCTACAAGTTCTAAAAATTCTATTTTTTTGCCATCTTTGAAGAATTTTACAACTCTACTACCATCTTCATTTAGTTCTAATACTTCAGCCATTAGACCTTTATCGAAGAATATTTCAGTTCCTAGTTTTACTCTACCTCTAGTCATTACTAAATATCTATCCATAAATAATGGTTTATTTAAAAGTAATTCTATTTTTCCACCTGATTCTTTTTTTCCAAAGATTCTAGCTTTGATAACTTTTGTATCATTTAGGAAAACAGATAAATTCTCTGGAAGATAATCCATTAAAGATTTGAAAGTGGTATGAGTGATTGTTTGTGTTTTTCTGTCATAAACCAAAAGCCTAGCAGCATCTGCTGGGCTTACTGGATGAGTTGCTATGAGTTCGTTTGGTAAATCGTAATCATAGCTTGATGTTTTTAAAGGATCAAGCATTAAATCTTAGTCCTCGTCTTCATCTTCAGCTTTATCAGCTGGGTTAAATACTTTTGCAATGTATATAGATACAATATAAAGTATGATTAATGGACCAGCCATTAAAAATTGTGTTAGTACATCTGGTGGTGTTAATAATGAAGCTGCGATAAAAATAATTACAACTGCATATTTAAAGAAATCTTTTAACATCCTATCATCAACTAAACCAATTTGTGCAAGGAAGAACGTAATTACTGGTAATTCAAATGCAACACCAAAACCAAATAATAGTTTTGTGAAGAATCCAACATATTTACCAATACTTGGTAATACTGTAACAACAGCAGAACCAAAGTTAATTAAGAACTCAAATCCTAAAGGTACAACAATATAATAAGCAAAAGCAGAACCAACAAGGAACATTAATGTTGCAAAGAATACAAAAGGAAATACTAATTTCTTTTCATGTTCATATAATCCTGGTGCCAAAAACAGCCACATTTGCCAGAAAATTACTGGTAATGATAAAATAAAACCAGAAAAGAATGCAACTTTAAGTGCTGTGAAGAATGTCTCTTGTATTTCAATTGCAACCATTTGAGAGTTTGGTGGAAGTACAGCTTCCACTGGAACCATCATCCAACCTAAAATTGGTTCATAAAAGAAAAAACATACAAAAAACATCGCAATCAGCATTCCTGCTGAAACCATTAATCTCTTTCGTAAATCAGCTATGTGAGGTTTTAAATCTTCAAGCATTACGCATTATCCTCTTTTTTTTCATCAAAATTAACTTTAAATTTATTTGCTGCATTTTCAACAATCTCTTCATTTGTTTCTTCTACAGTCTTAGTTTTTTTAGTTTCTTTTTTCTTTTTCTTTTTAAAAGAAACTTTCTCTTCTTTTGGCTTTTCTTCTTTAACAGAAGTTAAGTCATCATTCATAATATCATCTAATCCTAAATCAACTTTAGAATCCATAGAAACAGAAGATTTAGCATCCTCTATTTGTGCTTTAAATTTATTTGCTTCTTCTTTCATCTCATTGATATTTAACTCATTATCAAAAGTAGATTTAGCATCTTCAACACCTGACTTGAATTTTCGTATAAACTTTGCAATTTCAACCATTGCCGTAGGTAGTTTATCCGGTCCTAATGCGATAATTGCAATTACTGCAATTAATAGGATTTCCATAAAGCCCATTCCAAACATATATAACTCCATTGTATATTTAAAGGTTAAGATTTTAACTAAAATTTGATAAAATCTAGCAAAATAGTTGTATTTAATAAATAAGGAAAAATATGAAAATATTAGTTTTACTAGTGATTGGATTTATTTTATTTCTAATTGCAAGAAATTATAAGACAGAGAAGTTCCAAAACATTAACTTGAAAATTAAAGAGAAATTCGAAGGTGATCTACTAAATCACGAAGCAGGTTTATTAGTAGCATTAATGGCCAAAGTAGCCAAAGCAGACGGGAAAGTGTGTGAATTAGAAGCTGAGTTATTAAAACATACTCTTAATGATATTTCAAGACATTTTGAAAATGCAGACGAAATAAGAGATGAGTTAAAAAAACTTTACTCTAAAGAAAAAGAGAGTTTTGATAACACAATGGAAATTTGTGAAAAACTATACAGTTTGACAAAATATGACTATACGAAACGTGCTAAAATTATGGAGTATTTACTAAATTTAGCGTTTATTGACAAAGATTTCTCAGATACAGAGAGAATGATTACAGAAGATATCGCTAAATCTCTTAAAATAAAAACTCAAGATTTTGAGAATTTAGTTAATACATTTAAAGCATTTTATGCGCAACAAGCTCAAAATAATGCTCTTAGTCTAGATAAAGCTTATGAAATTTTAGGTGTTAATTCTTCTGATGACGATAGTGCAATTAAAAAAGCATATAGAACTCTTGTTAAAAAACATCATCCAGATATTATTGCTGGTTCTGGTGCAGCTCAAAATATTATTGATGAAGCAACTACTAAACTTCAAGAAATTAATGAAGCTTATGAACTTATCAAAAAACATAGAGGTAACTAGTGTTAGGATTTGAAGAGTCTTATGAAGTATGTAACTGTAAAAGAGTTACTATTAAACATATTGTAGATGCTGTTAAAAACAATGAGGCTAAAACCCTTAGAGATATTCAAGATATAACTACTGCAGGAACTGAATGTCGTCATTGTATTTTTAGTGAAGCTGATTTTGGTAGAATAAAAAAGAAAATATACTGTAAAGATATATTGAATGAAGTTAAAAAAGAGATAACAAATGGCTAAAAAATTTCCTCATTCTTATGAAGTATGTACTTGTAAGCACGTATCTTTGGGTGAAATTATTCATTCTATTAAAGAACGTGATGCAAATACTTTAGAAAAAATTGGTGATTTAACAGATGCAGGGACTTGTTGCAAATGCTGCCAAGATAGTTCTTGTGATATTGGTGCTGAAAAAATGGAACTTTATTTAACTCAAATACTAGAAAAATTTACTAAAAGATAACAAATGAAAGAAGAATTAATAAAAGAAATAAAAGAACTTATTAAAGTTACTCCTGACGATACAATCGAGATTAACCCTAACTATCTTAATTATTTTGAGGAACAAGAATTACTTGATATCAAAAATCAACTCTTAGGTAGAAAAGATAATATAACGAATACAACTTCTGATTATTTAGATGAAATTTATGAAAAAACAAAAAAAGATGAGTTATAATAACTTTGACAAAGGATTTTAATTGATAAATTGGACTGATATTAAACAACAATTAATAGATTTTTTACATGATGAAGTAAAAAAAACTGGTTTAGAAAAAGTTACTGTAGGACTATCTGGTGGACTTGATTCTGCTGTAGTTGCTGTTTTATGTAAAGAAGTTTTTGGTGATAAATTAAATTGTGTGCTTATGCCATCACAGTTTTCGTCTCAAAGCTCGACTGATGATGCTGTGGAGCTTTGTGAAAAATTTGATATAAAATATGAAATTATTTCTATTGCACCTATGGTTACTTCATTTATTGAAAATATGGATGAAGACAAACTAAGAATTGGTAACTTCAGTGCTAGAATGAGGATGTCAGTTTTATATGATGTTTCATCAAGAGAAAGTTCATTAGTTGTAGGTACTTCTAATAAAAGTGAATTATTACTTGGTTATGGTACAATTTTTGGAGATATCGCTTGTGCAATAAACCCAATTGGTGAAATGTATAAAAGTGATGAATTTGAATTTGCTAAGTTTATTGGTGTTACGGATGCAATTGTAAATAAAGCTCCTAGTGCTGATTTATGGGAAGGTCAAAGTGATGAAAATGAACTTGGATACTCTTATAAACAAATGGACGATGTCTTAAAATTAATAGTAGATGAAAACAAAACAAAAGAAGAACTTTTAAAATTAAATATTGAAGAAAAATTAATTGATATGTTAGCGTACAGAATTAAAGCAAATGCCTTTAAAGGTAAATTACCAACAATCGCAAATATTAAGTGGAGTTAAACAGATGAAAAAAGAAGTTGCAATATATAAAGCCTCTCTAGATAATGATGAATTAAATCAAATCAGAAGTGTTTTAGAGTCAAAAAATGACTTATCAAAAGTAATAGAGTTTGAAGAGAGTATTACTAAATTTGTTGGAGCTAAATATGCTGTTGCAACTGCAACATCAACAGCTGCAGTTCACCTTGCATTAAGTGCTATAAAACTTAAAAGAGGGGATAAAATTTTAATGTCTGTAAACTCATTCGTGAACTTACCTGAATGTGTTAGACACTTTGATGCTGAGCCTATTTTTATTGATATTAATATGGATGATATGAATATTGATGTAGATAAATTTGAAAAAGCTTTAGAAGATAACAGCTCTAAGAAATTAAGAGGAGCTATTATTACTTTTGTAGGTGGTCAAACTCCTGATTTAGATAGAATTTATGACATTGCTGAAAAGTATGGGATCATTCTAATTGAAGATTGTAGATCGTCTTTAGGAGCTACATACAAGGGTAAAAAAGTTGGGAACTTAAGAGCTGATATGACTATCTTCTCTACAAACCCATCTAACTCTAAATATGCAATTTCTAGATCTGGAATTATTGCAACAAATAATGAAGATATTGCAAATAGAGCAAAACTTCTAAGAACACATGCACTTACAACTACATACGATAACTATGGAAACTTAGATTACGTATATGATGTAGTTGATATTGGGCATAAATATGATTTATCTGAGTTAGATGCAGCTTATGCATTAGCACAGTTAAATAAAACAGAAAACTTTATCAAAAGAAGAAAAGAGATTGCTGCACTTTATAAAAAGAGATTAACAGGTGTTAAACATATTACAATTCCTTCTCATAAAGATGAACATATCTTTACTCAATTTATTGTAAAGATTTCAAGAAATAGAGATGCTTTTGCTAGAGCATTAAAAGAAAGAGGAGTTGCAACTGGACTTAACTATATTCCATTACATCTTTTATCTTATTATAAAACAAAGTACTCTATTAAAATTACAGCATATTCAAATGCTTTAAATAACTATCAACAAATCCTGTCATTACCAATGTATGCAGGTTTAACAGATGATGAAGTAAACTATGTATGTGACCAAGTAATTGAAGTTGCATCTGAGTGGATATAATCTAACTTGAAACAAAAATTTTACTTATGGGTAGAAGAGTATCTCTTCTTCCCTAACTCTTTCCAAAAAATAATATCATTTTTACTTTTACCCTTAACCTTTTTGTATATGCTTATTATCCTTATAAAAAGAACAAAAGCAAGAGAATCTGATTTTGAAATACCAGTAATTTCTGTTGGAAATTTAATAGTTGGTGGTAGCGGAAAAACTCCTATTACTATTAAATTAGCTTCAAAATATGAAAACCCTTGTATTATTCTTAGAGGTTATGGACGTGCTTCAAAAGGTTTATACGTAATATCACAAAATGGTAAAGTTTTAGAAGATATTCAAACTTCTGGTGACGAGGCTATGTTATTAGCAAACTCTTTACCTAATGCTTCTGTAATAGTTAGTGAGAATAGGGTAGAAGCTATTAAAAAAGCAAAAGAGCTAGGATGTAAAATTGTTTTTCTTGATGATGGTTTTTCAAAATATAATATTAAAAAATTCAATATTTTATTAAGACCAAAAAAAGAACCAACAAACTTTTTCTGTTTACCTAGTGGTGGATATAGAGAGCCTAAGGGTATGTATTTTTATGCTGATTTAGAACTTCAAGAAGGAAAAGACTTCTTTAGAATTATTACAATTAAAAAAGATAATAAAGAAGTAGAATTACCTAAAAAAACAGTACTTTTAACGGCAATTTCTAAACCTGATAGGTTATTAGAGTTTTTACCTGAGGGTACGAAGATGATTTCTTTCCCTGATCATCATACTTTTACTAAAGAAGAGATAGAAAGTATTAGTGATACTTACGAAGATTATGCTATTGTTACAACAGGAAAAGATTTAGTTAAACTAAAAAAATTTAAAGTAAGAAATTTATATTTAATGGACTTAGATATTAAAATAGACGAAAATGTAGATTTCTCAATAATGAGCGAGTATATAAAAGATTATGAATAGTATATATTATTTAAATGATAGAATTTTAGGTCATCTTGATTCTACAAGAAAAGTTAAATCATTTTTGTGGAAAGTGATGTATAAAAGATTAAAGAATAAGATGAACACATCTTTGATAAATCCAATTAACATTAAAAAGATTATTTTTAATAAACATCATATAAATGGACTAAATTATAATGCTCCTTTACCAACAGTTTTTATTCAAAGATCTGCTAGTTGGTATCTAGGTGATGATGAAAAAGAGTATTATGTACCTTTATCTATAGGTTTTACAAATGACAAAATTAGATTTGAAGTAGTTTTAATTGATGGAGAAGTTGATCTTCGAAATGTGCAAATTACTAAATCTGGAATAAACAACAAGCATAATCCAATGTTACTAGTAAAAAATCTAAAAATACTAGAGTTATGTTTTGAGTTATTATTAGAGCATTTAGAAAAAGAAGAGAATCAAGAAAAAGAAGAAAAAGATAGAACTTAATCTATCTTTTCAATTCTCATTAGTATTGTTTTAAAATTTGAAATTCATCTTGAGTTAATTTCCAAGAACCATCATCTTGTTTAACCCATTCTTCTAAAGTAATAATTCCTTCTCCAATATTCATTTTCCAATCTGAATCTAAATGTACTGTTTTTTCATTAATTAATTTAATATTTGTATTTGAATATTCTATATGATTTGCATTTTTTGTTAAGTCATTCCAAAATGTCGAAATAGCAACTTTTCCTTTAAATTCTCCAACTTCTTTGATTATCATTACTGCATTATCTGTATAAGCATCTATACAATACTGTACATTACCCTTATTAAAGTTTTCTACCCATGCATTTGTATATTGTTTAAAATCTTCTATTATTGCTTTAGTTTCCATTTTATGTCCTTTTTAATTTACTTACATGTAAGTAAGTTATGAAATTCTATCACTTAAATTAATTTTTGTCAAGACTTAACTTATACATGTGTAAGTTATGATGATATATAATCAGAAAAAACAAAAAGTATTCAAATGAAAAAATCAAGAAAAGATGATGTAATAAAAACTGCAAACTGTATTATTAGAAAAGCTGGATATTCAAATCTTAGTTTTTCTCAAATAGCTACAACTCTTGGAGTTACTAGAGAGAATGTACATCATTATTTTAGAAAAAAAGAAGCTTTAGGAAATGCATGCTTAGATGCTATGTATGATGACTTAGGTGGAAAGTTTGAAGATATTGTTAGTTTAGATATTAATGCAGATAAAAAGCTCTTAGAGTACTTTAAAATATACAAAACACAACAAGATGAAAGAGAAGATTGTCCTATTGTCGCTTTATTAGCTGAATATGATCTTCTTCCTGATTCAATGAAAGAACAAGTTAAAAAACTTGTAAGAATTGAGCATACAAATATGGAAAAGATTTTACAAGAAGGAAAAGAAAATGATATTTTCTTTTTTGAACAAAGCGCTCAAACAAAAGCTTTAATGATTATTACTTTATTAAAAGGTGCAGTTTCATACTCAAAGATTTATAATAATTTTAAAGATGTAAGTACAAGTATAATAGAAGAACTACAAAGTTCTAGAAACTAAGGAAATATATATAAATGAAATTAGAAAAAATACAAAGAGAATTAATTAGTAGTTTTGATTTTGATAGAACAATAGAAATTTTAGAAAAGCTTGATGAAAAGTTTGAAAAAAAAGATTTAGAAGAGATTGCAAATAATTTAATTAAATTACTTTTCCAATCAAGAGA
>AYRE01000069.1_pt1 | contig 13321 bp, 12 predicted proteins | sample 183791 | NCBI WGS metagenome assembly AYRE01 (sample SAMN02391470, study PRJNA226580) | bioreactor metagenome | isolation source: day 6 sample from continuous culture bioreactor with low C:N ratio... | place: Germany: Bremen | reverse complement strand
TTTTAATGAATAAGGATCTGTAATGGAAATAAAAGGCGATGATTTTTTAAAGAGAATTCAAGTTCAACAAGAACGTGAAGAACTTGAGCAAAAGTTAAATGAATTAGAAGATGTTGAAACTTCAATAAATAATGCTCCACCTACGTCAAATAAGACTATAAGTGAAGAACCAGATGAACAAGAACTTGGTAATATTATGCTAGAGACAACAAGTTCAAATGAAGAGAATAAGAAAAAGTATTTAGTACTTGGAGTTATTCTTATTGTATTATTTTTATTAACTATTATTGTTATTCGCCTTTTAACTGATAATACACAAGAAGATCCTTTTACAGCAAATAAACCTAATTCTATTGAAGTGAATAAATCTCAAGAAGATAGTAATATCGATGAGAATTTCCAGAAAATCATGAATGATAGTATTAAGAAGAAAGCTAGTGAAAAGAAAGAAGACAGCCTTTCTGAAGAGAAGTTAAACTCTATTAATGAGACTAATAAAGTAGAAGAAGTAAAAGAAGTTATTACAAACGATGACTTAGATGAAACTATTAAGAAAATTGAAGAAAAAAAGAAAACTGTTGAAAAAACAGTTGTTGAAAAAGTTGTAGAAAAAAAACCAATTGTAAAAAAAGTAGTTAAAAAAGTTGAACCAAAGAAAAGTATCCAAGACTTAGTAAAAAGTTCAACAACTTCATCACCAAAAGGTTATTTTGTACAAGTTGGAGCTTTCACGAAGAAACCTGCTGATAGTTATATTTCAAAAATTAGAAATGCTAATTTAAAATATAAAGTACATCAAGTAGATATTAAAGGTAAACTTTACAACAAAGTATTAATAGGGCCATATTCATCAAGAGCTGTGGCAAAACAAAATATAGATAATATAAAGAAAAAACTAAGTATTTCAAGTGCTTACGTACTAAAATTTTAAGAGTAGATAAAGAAGAATGAATTTTTATAGCAAAGAACTATTTTTAGACCAGTTTACACCCGTTTCAATTTATGAAAAAGTTAAATCATTATATAAAAATGAAGTGACTTTTTTATTCGAAAGTACTATTAATTCAAGTGATGGGAACTACTCATTTATAGCAATTGGTGATAGAGAGCGAGTTTGGTATGAAAATAATACTTGTTTCTATAAAAATGAAGAAGGAAATGTTAAAGAAGTAGAATCAAATCCACTATCATTTCTAAAAGAATATTACAAAAACTTTGACAAAGAGTTCTATAAAGCCAAAGCGCAAGAGCTAGGAATTGGTTTAGTAGATGGTTTTATTGGAAATATTGGTTACGATATTGGAAAAGAGTTTGAACCAAAATTAAAAGATTCAATGAATAATTTAGTTGATCAACTTAATATTCCTGATTTAGACTTAATCAGACCAAAAATTATTTTAGGTTTTTCACATAAAACATCTAAACTAATTATGGTTACATCTATTGATGAATTAAAAGATGAATTAGAAGTAATTGAAGATGAATTATTTACTCCTTATGAATTCACACCACTTAAAAAAGCTGAACTTTTAGATGAAGGTAAATTTAACTTCTCAAAAGAAGAGTTTTTTGAAATGGTTGCAAAATCAAAAGAGATGGTAAGATCTGGTGATGTATTCCAAATTTTAATGTCTAATAGATTTATTCAAAAAGCAAAAGTGGACCATTTAAGTTTTTATAGAGCATTAAGATCAAAAAATCCAAGTCCTTATCTATTTTTTCTTGAATTTGAAGACTTTTCAATTGCAGGAAGCTCACCAGAAGTTATGATTAAACTTACTGATGGGCACCTACTTTTAAGACCAATTGCAGGGACTAGAAAAAGAGGTAAAACAATTGATAAAGATTTAGAGATGGAAAATGAACTTATCAATGATACTAAAGAGAGAGCTGAACACTTAATGCTTGTTGATTTAGGAAGAAATGATGTTGGACGTGTTGCAAAAGCTGGAACTGTAAAAGTTACAGATTTAATGAGAATTGAGAGATACTCACACGTAATGCATATCGTATCTGATGTAGAAGCAGTTATTGATGAGAAATATGACATGTTTGATTTATTTGCAGCAACATTTACAGCAGGAACAATGACAGGAGCTCCAAAAATTAGAGCTATGGAATTAATTGCTCAATTTGAAGGAATCAAAAGAAACTTCTATTCAGGAAGTATCGCTTACTTTGGATTTGATGGGAATATGGATTCAGCAATTACTATTAGAACTACTATGCTTACAGAAGATAAAGTTATATTCCAAGCTGGTGCAGGTGTTGTTGCTGACTCTAAACCAGAAGACGAATACCTAGAAGTTCATAACAAACTAGCTGCGAACATTGCAACTCTAAAAGATTTATCTTAAAAAACTAAAATAAACTTCTCTTCTTTATTTAATATTAGCTATTATTTCAAAACTAAATAATGCTAATATTAAAGGACTCACATTGTTACTTGGCGTAAATATTGACCACATCGCAGTTTTAAGAGAAGCTAGAAAAATAAACGACCCTAATCCCCTTGATGCACTTCCTATTTGTAAACTATCAGGTGCAGACCAAATCACTATTCACCTAAGAGAAGACAGACGTCATATTCACGATAATGATGCAAAAGTTATAATTGAACAATCATCACTACCAGTTAATTTAGAGTGTGCTATTGATGAAGAAATCATTGATATTGTTTGTAAACTAAAACCAGCACGTGCTACACTTGTTCCAGAAAAAAGAGAAGAAGTTACAACTGAGGGAGGACTTGATGTAAAAGGAAGTTATAAGAAACTTCAAAAAGCAATCAAAAAACTACATGAACATGAAATCGAAGTTTCATTATTCATTGACCCTAATAAAGAGATTATTGAATTATCTTCAAAACTAAAAGTTGAATGGATTGAATTACATACAGGAACATTTGCTAATATCTATGCAATGTTAAATTCAAATCTAAGAAATACACACCATAGTATTAAAAATTTAGAATTATCAAAAAAAGAGTTGTCATCTAAATTAGAAGATTCAATTAAAGAGATTAAAAAATCTTCTAAACATGCAGTTAAAAACAATTTAAAAGTAGCAGCAGGACATGGATTAAACTACCAAAATGTTACATTAATTTCAACAATTAAAGAAATAGAAGAATTAAATATTGGCCAAAGTATAATTGCTAGATCAGTTTTCACTGGTTTAAAAGATGCAATTATAGATATGAAAAACTTAATAAAATAAGGCTAAAAATGAAACCTAAAATTGCTATTAGTATTGGGGACTTAAATGGAATTGGAATCGAGATTGCATTTAAATCTCATGACAAGATTTCAAAGCTATGTGAACCAATATATTGTATTAATAATAAAATGCTTAAAAGAGCAGCAAAAGAGTTAGAATTAGAAATTCCAAAAAATTTCAATATTGCAAAAACAAAAGGTGATTTTGAAATTAAACCAGGAAGAGTTAGTGAAAAATCTGGGAAATTTTCTTATGACTCATTTATGCAAGCAATTGATTTAGCTGACAAAAAAGAAGTTGATGCAATTTGTACTTTACCAATTAATAAAGAAGCATGGAATAAAGCTGATATTAAATATAAAGGTCACACTGAAGTACTTCGAGATTATTTTGGCAAAAATGCAATTATGATGTTAGGTTGTAAAAAAATGTTTGTAGGTTTATTTACGGAGCATATTCCATTAAGAAAAGTTGCTAAAAAAATAAATGAAAAAAATTTAACTCAATTTTTTATTGATTATCATAAAAATGTAAAGAGTGATAATATTGGTGTTTTAGGTTTAAACCCACATGCAAGTGATAATGGTGTTTTAGGAGATGAAGAAGTTCAAATTTTTAAAGCAATTAAAAATGCGAATAAAACTTTAGGTTCTAATATCTTTAAAGGCCCATTAGTACCTGATATAGCCTTTTCTCCAATGTCTAGGAAAAACTACAAGTATTTTGTAGCAATGTATCATGACCAAGGGCTAGCTCCATTAAAAGCTCTATATTTTGATCAAAGTATCAATGTAAGTCTAAACTTACCAATTATTAGAACATCAGTTGATCACGGAACTGCATTTAACATTGCATATAAAAAAGAAAACCTAAATACAAAATCTTATGTAAATGCAATTAAAGAAGCAGTTACATTAATAAATAATAAATGAAAACCCTAGAAGCTTGTTATGAAATTAATTTCTCAAAAATTAATTTCATGGAGCGAAAAATCAAAATTACTCACCCAAAAACAATAATAACTGGTGCTGCCAAAACTGGAAAAAGTTTCTTGATTTATGATTATTTATCGCAATTTAAAACAACAGAATACCTCTATATAGACATAAAAGATTCAAGAAATAATATTTTAGAAATAGAAGAATTTTTAGATAGTTTTCTTAGACAAAAACAAATAAAAACATTAGTTTTAGAAAATTTCTCTTTTGAATTTGATTTACCATATTGTGAAAATATAATTATCACTACAAATATAGAAAAAAAATTAAAAGGTTATAAAAACACAATTGTAACCGGATTAGATTTTGAGGAGTATTTATTACATGATCATAGACACCAAAATATTACTCAAAGTTTTAATGTTTTTTTAAAATATGGGAATTTACCTGGGGTTCTCCATGTAGATGAATATAAAAAAATCCAAAGATTACAAGAGATATTAAAACTTCAATCTAATACAGATACACATTTTGAAATTCTAAAAATCTTATTTGAGAATATAGATGAAAAAAAATCTTTATTACAGATGTTTAATGCTTTAAAATCTAAAATAAAAATTTCTAAAGATAAGTTTTACGATACTTGTAAAAAACTAGAAACTAATAAAACAATATATTTTTTAGCGAAATATAATCAAGATAAAGCAACAAAAAAACTATATTCATATAATCACTCTTTTTTAAATGCAATTTCTCATAATAAAAAATTTAAAAATGAATTTTCAAATATGATTTTTTTAGAACTAGTGAACAAATATAAAGAGTTATATTATTTAGATAATATAGATTTCTACATAAAAACAAAAGCTTTAGCAATAGTTGCAATCCCTTTTTTTAATACTTTCTTGATGGGTTCGACACTAAAAAAGATATATAAAATCATGGACGAATACGAAATAAAAGAATTAAATATTATAACAATTTCAAATGATGAGAAAATAACTCATAAAAACTTTGAAATATCTGTACTTCCATTTTATGAATGGGCACTTAGTTAAGTTTAATGTTAAACAAAGATTAATCAATTTTTAGATATAATCGCAAAATTGTAAAGGAATTATTGATGAATAAAAGAGTACTTGTAAAATTTTCTGGTGAAGCATTAGCAGGTGAAGAAGGTTATGGTATTGATACACAAATTTTGGATTATATTGCCGAAGAGATTAAAGAACTAGTCGACAATAATGTTGAAGTTGGTATCGTAATTGGTGGAGGTAACATTATTAGAGGTGTTACAGCTGCAGCTGATGGCATTATTAAAAGAACAAGTGGTGACTACATGGGAATGTTAGGAACTGTTATCAATGGAATTGCAATGCAAGAAGCATTAGAGCATAAAGGCTTAAGTGCAAGATTACAAACTGCTATTAAAATGGAACAAATTGCTGAACCATTTATTGTAAGAAAAGCAATGAGACATTTAGAAAAAAATAGAGTTGTAATTTTTAGTGCAGGTACAGGTAACCCATACTTTACTACAGATACAGCAGCAACATTAAGAGCTACAGAAATTGGAGCTACTATGCTTATTAAAGCAACTAAAGTTGATGGTATTTATAATAAAGATCCAATGAAGTTTGAAGATGCTGTGAAGTTAGAAACAATTTCATACGATCAAGCATTAGAAGATCACATAAAAGTTATGGATGATACTGCTATTGCATTAGCAAAAGACAACAAACTTCCTATTGTTGTTGCAAACATGAATGAAAAAGGAAATTTACTAAAAATCATTTCTGGTGATTATAGTAAATGTTCTATTGTAAAATAAAAAATTTATTGAAGGACTTTTAATGAGATTAGAAGAAAGAATGTCACAAGCGTTAAAACAAGTAAATAATGATAGATATATTTTAGCTATTGCTGTTGGTCAAAGAGCTGATGAATTAAGTAAAGGTGCAAAACCTTTATTAGAGCAAAACACTCAAAATATGAAATATACAGACATTGCAATTGATGAAATTGCAACTGGATTACTTAAAATCGAAGGTCTTGTAGATAAAGAATAGTTATAAAAGCGAAAGCTTTTATAACTAAAGTTGGGGAAAATGGATCCATTTATACACAAAATTCAAAATATCAATACTGTTGAAGAAGCTCTAGAAGAACTTCAAAATCAAACTACTATAACTCCTAAATTACAAGATTTAATAAGCTTTATTATTGAAGCCCATGAAGGACAATATAGAAAAAGTGGTGAACCATATTGCGTCCATCCAATTCTTGTTGCTTGTATTACTGCACACTTTTCACAAGACGAACCTATTATTGCAACTGCCCTACTTCATGATGTAGTGGAAGATACTAACTTTTCATTATCTTACATTGAAGAGAGATGGGGAAGTGATATCGCACATATGGTTGATGGTCTTACTAAGATTGTCGAAATAAGGGAAAATGAGTTTATACCATCATCGAGCAATAATGATTCAAAACTAATATCTTCTGCTTTAACATTTAGAAAAATGCTAATTGCATCAATTGATGACGTTAGAGTTTTAGTTGTTAAATTATGTGACAGATTACATAATATGCTTACACTGTCAGCATTACCTGCTAATAAACAAAAAAGAATTGCAGAAGAAACTTTAGTTGTTTATGTACCAATTGCAAATAGACTTGGTATTTCAACACTTAAAAATACTCTTGAAGATTTAGCATTTTTTTATATTTATCCAAATGAATATAAAAAAATTGATACTTTTTTAAAAGAACAACAACACGCAATTCAGTTAACATTTAATAATTTTATATCTACTACAAAATCGCTTCTTGAAAAAAATGGTTTTGATTTAGAAAAAATTAAAATTTATAGCAGAATAAAACATCACTACTCTATTTACTTAAAACTGCAAAGAAAAGGAATTTCTATAGATGAAGTTCTGGATTTATTTGCAATTAGAATATTAGTTGAAGATGACATTGATTGTTACAAAGTTCTAGGTTTTATTCATTTAGAGTATAAACCTTTAATCTCTAGATTTAAAGATTATGTGGCAACACCAAAAGAAAATGGTTACCAAACGATACATACAACTGTTTTTTGTAATTCTAAAATTTATGAGATACAAATCAGATCTTTTGAGATGAATAAAGTAGCAGAATTTGGTATTGCAGCACACTGGAAATATAAATCAGGCGCAAAACAAACAACTAATCTAAACTGGTTAAAATCTCTAGAGTTTTCAAATGAAAATGTAGAAGAGTTTTATCAAGAAACAAAAGATGATTTACATGGGGAAGATATAGTTGTTTATTCACCTAAAGGAGAAACTTTTAGTTTACCTCTTGGTTCAACTGCATATGATTTTGCTTATGCTGTTCATACTGATATTGGTAAAAAAGCAACAACGTGTTATATCAATAAAATCAAGAAACCTCTATTAACGGAGCTTAAAAGTACTGATATTGTATCAGTTGAAACAAGTGATGAAGAAATAGCTAGATGTTCTTGGTATGATATGGTTAAAACATCTCGTGCAAAAAAACAAATTAGACTTTTATGTGCTCATAGACAAAAAGAGATTGATGTAATGTATGGAAAAAATATTATAGATACTATTTTTTCAAGATATCATAATGAAATTTCAAAAAAACACGAGATTGATACTCCATATAAAATACCTCAAATTCTTGACTATTTTAAACATGTAAAACAAACTATTGAGAAAAAAATAGTAAGAGATAAAGGAATAATGACTAGATTTAAAATCTTAACTAGTAAAGTTAAAGAATTTAAATTTGACAACATTCTAATATATTCTAATTTTAGTATAAATTCTGTATCATTTGACCACTGTTGTCACCCAAAATTTGGAGATGACATTGTAGCATTTAGAAACGGAAACGAAGCGATTATTCACCATAAAATGTGTGATAAAGCTTATGATAAAATTAGAACAAAACACCAAATGCTATTTTGTAAATGGACAAAGGACACATTGTACCAATACAAGATGGTTGTTAGTTTACCAAATACAAAAGGTGAATTAGCAAGATTATTAACATATATGTCACAATATGCTGGTTATATATTATCTGTAGATTATGGTAGACAAAAACATTCATATAGGCAATATTGTGATATAGAATTTGAAATAAATAAATCAAATATAGACGAAGTTAGAAAATTAGTAGAAAAAAAAGTAAAAGTTATAGAATTCTTTTCAAAAAAAGATGCATATAAAAATTAGGTAAAAGGATAGATGAAGTTAATGGAAAAGAAAGTTCAAGAAGCATTAAATGAAATACAAAGAGGAACATCAGAAATAATTGATATTGAAAGAATTGAGAAATTAATTACTAGATATTATGAAACAGGTGAAAACTTCTATGTAAAAGCTGGATTTGATCCAACTGCACCTGATTTACACTTAGGACATACAGTACTAATTCAAAAATTAGCAACATTCCAAAGATTTGGAGGAATTGTTCAATTTTTAATTGGAGATTTTACTGCAACTATTGGAGATCCAACAGGTAAAAGTGAAACTAGAAAAGTTTTAAGTGAACAAGATGTTTTAGATAATGCTCAATCTTATAAAGAACAAGTATTCAAAATCTTAGATCCTGCAAAAACTGAAGTTATGTTTAACTCTAAGTGGTTAAAAGAACTAGGTACAGGTGGATTAATTGCATTGGCATCAAACTTAACAGTTGCTAGAATGTTAGAAAGAGATGATTTTTCTAAAAGATATTCTACAAATACACCAATTGCAGTAAGTGAGTTTACTTATCCATTACTTCAAGGTTATGATTCAGTTGCAATGAAAACTGATATCGAATTAGGTGGGACAGATCAGAAGTTTAATTTACTTATGGGAAGAACACTACAAAAAGCTTATAACTGTGGAAAACAACAAGCAGTATTAATGATGCCAATTTTAGAGGGCCTAGATGGTGTTCAAAAAATGTCTAAATCATTAGGTAACTATATTGGTGTAACAGATGAAGCCTTTGATATGTTTGGAAAAGTATTATCTATTTCTGATGAATTAATGTGGAGATACTATGAATTATTATCTACAAAATCATTAAATGAAATTGAAGAATTAAAAGCAGGTGTTGAGAATAAAACTCTACATCCTAAAGATATAAAAGATTCATTAGCAATTGAAATTGTTGATAGATTCCATGGTGAGGGAAAAGGTGAAGAGTCAAAAGCTGAATTCAAAAAAGTATTTGCAAAAAAAGATATTCCAACAGAAATGGATGAATATACTTTTGAAGCAGGAACTTGGATTGGGGCAGCATTAGTTGATTCGAAACTTGTAAATTCTACATCACAAGCAAGAAGAGATATAAAAGCAGGTGCTGTTAAACTTAATCAAGAAAAAGTAACAGATGATAAGCTAAATTTAGAGCTAGGCGAGTATATTTTACAAAAAGGTAAAAAGAATTTCGCTAAGATATTAATAAAATAAAGGGCTAATTTTGAGAATAGGTAAATATGAAATAAAACACCCAATAATCCAAGGTGGAATGGGTGTTGGAATAAGTTGGGATCAATTAGCTGGAAACGTAAGTAAAGAAGGTGCATTAGGTGTAATTTCTTCAGTTGGAACTGGTTACTACAGAAACATGAGTGAAGATGTTCAAGTTGTAATGAAGAAAGACAAACCAAAAGATGCAATGAACTTCTATTCAAGAGACTCTTTTTTTGAGATTGTAGCAAATGCAAGAAAAATTTGTGGAGATGCTCCATTAGCTTGTAATATTTTATATGCATGTAATGATTATGGAAGAATGGTAAAAGATGCTTGTGAAGCTGGTATTAATATTATTATTACGGGAGCTGGGCTTCCTACAAATATGCCAGAATTTACACAAGATTTTCCAGATGTAGCATTAGTTCCAATCGTTTCAAGTGCAAGAGCATTAAAATTAATTTGTAAAAAATGGAAAAAATATAATAGAGTTCCAGATGCAATTATTGTTGAAGGCCCATTAAGTGGTGGACATCAAGGTTTCAAATATGAAGATTGTTTTAAAGAAGAATTCCAATTAGAAAACATTGTTGGTCCTGTAATTGAAGAAGCAAAAAATTGGGGAGAAGATATTCCTATTATTGCTGCTGGTGGAGTATGGGATAAAAAAGATATTGAAAAGTTCCAAGCTAAAGGTTGTACTGGTGTACAAATGGCAACTAGATTTATTGGTACTTTCGAGTGTGATGCTCACGCAAACTTAAAAAATGTATTATTAAATGCAAAAGAAGATGATATTAAATTAGGAAAATCTCCTGTTGGATTACCAGCAAGATCTGTTCGAACTAATTTACAATTCTCTATGGAAAATAACACAGCACCAAAAGTACAGTGTATTTCAAACTGTGTAGCTCCTTGTAATAGAGGTGTTGAAGCTAAAGCTGTTGGTTATTGTATTGCTGATAGATTAGGTGCAGCATACAATGGTGATGAAGATACAGGTCTGTTCTTCACAGGTGCAAATGGTTATAAAATTGACAAGATTATTTCAGTTAAAGAATTAATTGAAAAACTTACTCAAGGAGAATAAAAATTTTTAATAAATTTTTTATTCTTATATCCTTATCATTCATTTTCTCTTTTTCTGCTTTAGCACAAGAGGATCTGAAAGATGAGTATCATTCTTCACGAATGAACTATCTCAAAGCAGTTCTAAAAAAAGATCATGAAACAAAAATTAAAGAACTAAAAAAACTAATAATTCTAGGTGAACAACTAAACAAAAACACGACTCCAGATAAAAAGAAATTAGAAATTTTAATAGAAAGAGAAAATAAAACTCTAGGGAAAAAAATTGCCCCTATAAAAATTGAAAAAAGTGTTCTTGTAAAAAATACTACGAATAAAAAAACTAATTACAAATTTAATCCGATTCAATCAATTTATACTTTTGAAAATACTATAGTAATAAATTATACACATAATATTTCCAAAGATATAGTTCGTTTCTTTGAATTAAAACAAAAACCACAACACAAAGATGTATATGATTTAAAAGGTGCTTACTCACATGTAAGAGGTACTAAATTAAAAATCAAAGGTGTAGAGAAAATTGTTGTAGGACAATTTAAATCAGATACCTTAAGAGTAGTAATAGCAAATAAAAAAAATCTCAAAACATCATATTCAGTAAATAATAAACAAGTTGTTATTTCAATTGATGATTTAAAGAAAACAAAACAAACACCAGTAAAAATTACAAAAGCAAAAAACAATGCTGTATTTGTAAAAAAAACTGATGATTTTAAAAATATTTATATTGATAGAAAAAACTCTATTAGAACAGTATTTACAAAAAATAATACTATTGTTGTTCAATTTAATAAAAATTTCTATAAAAGAGATTTAAAATATACTGCCTATAAGTCAAATAATAGATATCAGGATATCTTTGATATAAAAGGTAAGTTCGAATACGCTAAACCAATAAAGTTAAAAATAGATGGATTAGAGAAGATTTCTATTGGTCAAAAGAATAACTCGACTCTTAGAATTAGAGTAAGTGATAAAAAAGATTATAGAGTTATTTACACTTTGAAAAATAGAGAACTAATAATAAAAATTCTCAATTTAAAAACTACAAATCAAACAAGCAGTACGTCCGCTCTACCTTATGCAAACTTCTCAAGTAAAACAATAGTTATTGATGCAGGACATGGGGCAAAAGATGTAGGAGCTGTAGGACCTAATAAAAGATATGAAAAAGTTGTTACTTTAAAAGTAGCAAAATATTTATACAGCATATTAAAACAAAGAGGTCATAAAGTTTTCCTTACTAGACACAAAGATAGATTTATTAAAGTAAATAATAGAACTATTTTAGCTAATAAGAAGAATGCTGACATATTTATATCTGTCCATGCAAATTCAGTTCCTAAAAGTAAAGCTCATAGAATTCAAGGAATTGAAACATTTTTCTTAAGTCCAGCAAGAAGTGAAAGAGCTAAAAGAGTTGCAGCAAAAGAGAATAGAACTGATATTAGAAAAATGAGTAACTCAACTAAAAAAGTATTTTTAGAGTCATTAAATAGACCAAGAATTACAGCTTCTCATAAACTTGCAATTGATACACAAGCAGGAATGCTACAATCAGTTAAAAAAAGCTTTAAAGGTGTAAAAGACTCAGGAGTAAGAGAAGGACCGTTTTGGGTTCTTGTAGGGGCTCAAATGCCTTCTATTCTAATAGAGTTAGGATATATTTCACATCCTATTGAGAGTAAAAGGCTTTATAATACTAAATATCAGAAATTATTAGCAAATGGAATTGCTAATGGTGTAGATTCTTACTTTTCAAAAAACCCTTAATTTCTTTTATTAAAGTTACTTGTTTCTTCTTTATAGGAGGCAAGTCATCTAAGGAGAAAAATTTCACTTTAGAGTTTTCCCAAGATAAATGATTACTCTTTAATTTATACTCAGTGAACATTTCATCTAAATTTTCAAGATTAGCAGAATTTACTAACCAAACGCCAATGTCTTTTTCTAAGTTAATTTGTTCAAAATAGTCTTCAAATAAAGCTATTTCAACATCAATAGAGCTCTCTTCCAAAAACTCTCTTTTAGCACACTCAAAAGCTGTTTCATCTTTAATTCTAAGACCTTTTAAACAACCCCAGTTTTCCCTACTCATTACAGATTTACATAATAAAATCTTTATATCATTTTTCTCAACTAAATAAGGAACTACACCATATGCTTTGATATGTGACTTCATAAATATACCTTTTAAGAGTTCATTTTTTTTCTATAAAATATTAATGCACCAAGTACCCATAATACCATTGGTAATAGGATTGAAAATTCTGGGATAATTACTCCACCACTAGTAAATTTAAATAATATGAAGAAGATTCCCCATACTATTAATGTACCAAAGATTGAAAAAGAAGTAAATTTACCAATATTAAAAAATCTACTATTTAATGATGAATATGCAAATACCAATAAAAGTATCGGTATCACAAAAAATGGCACGAAAACTTGATTATACAAAATCCCTCTGATTTTATCAGTATTAATACCTTGTTTTGATAAAAGTATTAATGCCGATGTTGCATCTATTATAGAGAAGTTTGATTTCGATTCGTAAACATTGTCTAGAATCTTCGGTTTGAAGCC
>AYRE01000068.1_pt1 | contig 13390 bp, 13 predicted proteins | sample 183791 | NCBI WGS metagenome assembly AYRE01 (sample SAMN02391470, study PRJNA226580) | bioreactor metagenome | isolation source: day 6 sample from continuous culture bioreactor with low C:N ratio... | place: Germany: Bremen | reverse complement strand
GCTACTTCATCTCTAGCTTTAAGTTCATCAATAAATCTATTACCATCTTTATCAACTAGATATCCACCCTCACCCCTAGCACTTTCACTAATTAGTATATTTGAATTAACAAGTGCTGTTGGATGAAATTGTACGAACTCCATATTAGATAATTTTGCCCCTGCTCTTAATGCAATAGCAATACCATCAGCAGTATTTGAATAAGAGTTAGTTGTAAAGTTTTGGTAAATTCCTGCATATCCACCAGTAGCTAATATTATGCTTTTTGAATATATCTCTTTTATCTCACCTGATAAAATATCAAGAATTACTACACCCTTACAGATTTTATTTTCTACAATTAAATCTAATAAAACATGTTCATTAAGAAATTCTATTTTGTTTTTGATACATTGATCAAATAGTGTATGAAGAATTTTAAGTCCAGTATAATCACTAGAGTAACAAGTACGTATTTTTTTAGTTCCACCAAATTTTCTTTGAGATATTTTATTCTCTTCATCTCTGTTAAATGGCACTCCAATTTCATCAAGCCAGTTGATTGTATCTTTAGCATTACTGCACATAAAGTTGATATTATCTTTACTTGATATCTCTTTAGAAGCATTGTATGTATCAGATACATGCTGTTCTATACTATCTTTATCTTCATATAAAACTGCATTGATACCACCTTGAGCTTGTACTGTTTGAGAATGTGTTGGTTGAGTTTTTGATATAACTAAAGTTTTTGAGTTTTTTTCTTTTGCACTAAGTGCAGCACTAAGACCAGCCGCACCAGAACCAATTATTATGACATCATACATTTTAATCCCAAAACTCTTTTATATTTTGAGAAGAATCTATTTCAACTTTTTTTTCATTTGATTGTGGAATTTCCGTATCTTCAGTACTTATATCATTCCCTAATTCTTCAATTTTTGCTAAAGCATCTTGTAAATCTAAATCACTTATCTCTTCTACAGATTCAATATCATCTGCATTGATATTTATATCTTCAGTTTCCTCTACTTTTACTTCATCTTTAACTTCTATTTTTTGTTCAACAGGTTTTTCTTTAACACTTTCAACTACTTGTTTACTTGTTGTTTTATTTTCAAGTTCAGCTTTCATACTTAAGTATTCAGTCATAATATCTTCATACTTGTTGAAATCTAATAACATAAAACTAGGTTTACCATCTCTTAGAATGATCGCTTTTTCTATTTCATCTTTTGATAATTTATCAAAAACATTTTTACTTTTTCTAATTAATTCAGTTGATGAAAACATCTCTTTTGATGTGTATTGTAGTAAGCTCATTTTAACTCCTATACATATAATAATTAGTATTATAACACAAAAAAAACTTTTGTTTAAAATATTTTAATAATAATAGTGTGCCAAATTTGAACTTTTATTCATAAATGTTTCGTATTGTAGTATGTATAGAGATTCTAAATATCTTTGAATTTACAAAGATATTTAGTTTAGTTTTTTTATTTTTTAGTGAAGATTTGTTCGGCCCATTCAGTAATTGGCCCTCTTAATACTTTTTGTAATTTAATGGCAAAAGTATTAACTAAAGCACTTTCTTCTTTAGTGGATTTTAAAAGTGTTGTTAAAGCATTTGTGTATTTATTTACATAAAAGTTATCGATTTGTTTATTTGATCCTAGGATCGTAACTTTACAAGTATTATCAATTCTTGATAGAACCATTTGCATTGTTTTATTTGACATATTTTGTGCTTCATCAATGATTACAATTGCATTTGAAAGTGTTCTACCTCTCATCTCACCTACCCACATAGTTTCAATACTATAATTAGCGATCATCTGCTCTATTCTAGCGCTTAATTCTTGTTCATCTAACTCAGGCATTGCCTCAGGGTTCTTTTTTGATTTCTTACGCTTGTATTCGCTTCTAATGATATAGTCTAAACTATCCATAAGTGGATGGTTATATATTTTGAACTTTTCTTCAAGACCTGGCAAGTATCCAACATCTTCACCCTTATCAACTGATTCAATTGAGTTTCTAATATATATAATTCTTTGGAAGTATTTCTGTCTTACTAATTTTAGCGCAGCACTTAAAGCTAATAATGTTTTACCTGATCCAGCTTTTGCTTCAACTATCAATACATTATAGAAATGATTTAGTAGTGCATTTGAAAAGAACAGTTGCTCTTTATTTAAAGGAGTAATTATTTGGTTTCTAACCTCTACTTCATCTAATACTTTAATTCTCTTGTTTTGAATATTTGCAAGTATTACTTGATCTGAAGATTTGATTTTAAAACAATAAGAGTAGTTATATGGCTTGTATTCTTTATCAAAGTTTATGATTTCTTGGTTATCTAAGTTCTCTTGATCTTCAAAGTTTATCGTGATTTCTTTAACAAACTCATAGTTAAATTCATCTTTTTTTGAACCACTTAATGCATCTGTTTTTATATCAAGAGATATTGCTCTTGTTCTAGCCATTATATCTAGTGATAAAAATTCAACCTCTTCTTCATAATAAAGATTTGCAAACTTAGCTATTTCAAGTATCTTTCTATCATTTATAATATTAGGCGAAACACTTTTGATATTAACATCATATTCTTCTTTAGAGATGATATCTATAGTTGTATTATTGTGATCTATTATCTCTAATCTAATTATTTTATATAAACCATTTTTACTTGAGCTTTTGATATCAGAGTTCTCTAATATTCTAGCAAACTCTCTAGCTTGAAAATTGATCTCTTCAAAACCGCTTTTTTTACTGTCAATTTCATCTAGAACTGTTTCAGGAAGAATAATAAGATTCTTACCCTCTTCTGATAGTTTGAATATATTATTTGCATCTTCTAATAATATATTTGTATCTAATACGTAATATTTATCAAAAATCATTTTGCATCTTTCGGTGTTTGTTTTAATACTTTATATACAATAAATGCACCTAATGCTAAGGTAATTACTGTAAATAAAATTGAGAATGTTTTAGTAATAACATACCCTACAATTAACAAAGATAGAATAGTTGGAACTTCATTATATGCTCTAAAGAAATTACCGCTTTTTGTAAAGTTATCTACTTCTAACTCTTTTCTATATTTCTCTAAAGATAAAGAATATATCACTAGTAAAAAAGCAAATAATAGTTTTGCATGCATCCATCCACCAGCTTCAGCAGATAATAAATATGGATTTAAATATAACATTACAGCACCACTAGCTATTGTTGCCCACATAGCGGGCATTCCAATATATTTATATATTTTAAATTCTTGAATTTTAACAATATCTGTGTAATCTTTTTTATTTTTATGCTCTACATGGTAAACATATAATCTAGGCAAGTAAAAAAGCATTGCCATCCATGACATGAATGACATTACATGAAATGTCAATATCCAACTGTAATATTCCATCTTATTCCTTGTTTTTAATTTTCTTTATCCATTCATTTAGTGTTTTCTCAAAACCAATATTTTGGCTCTCATAAAGCTTTAAATCTTCTTTTAAATACTCTTGTTCCACATATCCACCAAAATCATGTGGATATAAATAGCCAATATGTTGTGAATCTAAATGTTTAGGTACTTCTAATATTTTACCATCTTTAACTTCATGAAGTGCTTTGTTTATAGCTTTATAAGCACTATTAGACTTAGGAGAGGATGCCAAATAGATAATACACTGCCCTAACATTATTCTTGATTCTGGATAGCCAATTTTATTACAAGCTTGCATAGTATTAACTGCCAAATTAAAAGCATTAGGATTTGCGTTTCCAATATCTTCACTTGCAAATATTACTAATCTTCTAGTAATAAAATCAACACTCTCCCCTCCATTTATTAATCTTGATAGATAATATAATGAAGCATCAACATCTGAACCTCTGATAGATTTTATCATTGCACTTGCTAAATCATAATGGGAATCTGATGATGAAACTCCATCTCCAATAACATTTTCTCTTAATTCTCTTAATAAATCTATATCAATTTTTTTTGATACTTTATATGCAAAGTTTAATAAAGTAAGCATAGCTCTAGCATCGCCAGAGCTTGAAACTATAAGATATTCTTTTGCACTTGATGTAAAACTTACATCAACTTCATCAGTAGCTTTAGCTAGTATTTTTATCATTTCTTCTTTAGTAAAGGCTTTAAATTCATAAAGAAAAGATCTTGATCTAATTGCATTTGTTAATGTAAAAAATGGATTTTCTGTACTAGCTCCAATTATAATTGCACTGTAACTTTCCATAATGGGTAATAATACTTCTTGTTGATTCTTTGAAAGCCTATGAACTTCATCAATAAATATAAGTGGTTTGATCAATGCATTTTTATATCTATCAAATACTTTTCTTAAATCCTCTACTTTAATACTTGTGGCATTAAAATAGTAATAGTCTGTATTTATTTCTTTTGCAATAATTTTTGCTAGTGTAGTTTTTCCAGTTCCCGGTTTACCGTAGAAAAATAAGTGAGGAATATCTTTTTGTTTTATTAGTTTGTATAGAGCTTTGTTTTTTGAGATTATATGAGATTGACCAACGAAGTTATCTAAACTTGTTGGTCTTAGTTTATTTGAAAGATCCATTTTCTTCGCTATCTAGGAAGTGTCTTAAATCTCTATACTCTTCTCTTGATAGGAATCTTGACTTTCCTGTAGGTAAGTTGTTTAGTGAAATCCCACCAAATTCATATCTTTTTAAGTCAAGTACATCTAGTCCAAAGTGTCCGAAGAATCTTCTTAATTCTCTATTTTTACCTTCAGATATAGATACTCTAATTCTAGAGAACTTCTCATCGTTTTTTTGAATATCATAAGCAATAAATGGTTTAAAACTCATTGATTTAACTTTTGAATTTTTATGTCCACCAACACTTGCATCTTCAAGTTCAAGTCCAGTTTTCATAGCTTCTTCAACTTTTGGAGTAATTAAACCATTTACTTTTAGTTTATATACTCTTTCTAAATCAGAATGAGTTAAAGCATTTACAACATCAACAGAATCTGTTAATAATAATAGACCTTCAGAAGCATAATCAAGTCTTCCTACAGGCATATAGTGCTTATATTTTCTCTCTAAGCTATCAAAAATAGTTTTTCTGCCTTGTGGGTCATTCTTAGATACAATTTCGCCCTTAGGCTTATTATAGATGATTACAGTAACCATTCTATTTTTATCTTCTTTGATGATTTTTTTGTTAATTAAAACATCATCTCTATTTGTTACTTTTGTAGCAAGATTAGTTACAACTTTACCGTTAACTTTAACCTTACCCTCTTCTATTAATTTATCAGCTTCTCTTCTTGAGTAGCTACTATTATGAGAAAGAAACTTATTTAATCTAATAAGGTCTTGTTCTTCATTTTCATTTTGTTTCATTATTTTATTCCAGCTTCTATTAAATCGTGAATATGTAAAACACCAACTAATTTATTGTTATCATCTGTAACTACAAGTAATTGAATTTTAAAATCTTCTACTACTTGAATAGCATCACTTGCTAATAAATCTTTATTTTTTAATGTTTTAGGATTCAGTGTTGCAATTGTCTCAACTGCGCATTCCATTGAAAAATCTTCATTCATAAGGGCTCTTCTTAAGTCACCATCACTTAAAAGTCCAACTAGTTCATCGTTTTCATCAGTAATAATAACATTACCTAATCTACCCTCACTCATTACAATGATTGCATCTTTAAGTTTTGTTTCACGTGAAACGATTGGAAGATTATCTTTTCTTAGTAAGTCATCTACCTTAATAAATAGTTGTTTTCCTAAACTTCCACCAGGATGGAAAGAAGCAAAGTCTTCTTTTTGGAAATTTCTCTTTTTCATTAAACATACAGCTAAAGCATCTCCCATAGCCATTGTTAATGTAGTAGAAGACATTGGTGCTGCATCTAAAGGACAACCCTCTTTTTCTACTTTTATATTTATAAAAATATCTGAATATTTTGCTAAAGTTGAGTTTTCATCTCTAGCCATTGAAATTAAAGGGATATTAAATCTTTTTAAATGTGGTAAGATCTGAACTAGTTCTTCACTCTCTCCACTATAAGAAAGACCTAAAACAATATCGTCTTTTCCAATCATTCCTAAATCTCCATGCATAGCTTCTGTAGGATGTAAAAAGAATGAACTAGTACCAGTACTAGCCAATGTTGCAGCTATTTTAGCTCCAACAAGACCAGATTTACCAACACCAGTTACGATAAGTTTACCTTTTGAGTTCATTATTAAGTCAACAGCTTTCTCTATATCAAAAGATAAGTTACTTGCTGCTATTTCTAACGCTTTTGCTTCTGTTTGTAATGTTTCTTTAATAATTTCATTAAAGTTCATTGTTTCTTCCTTATTGTACAAATACAGTAGGTACAATCATTGGGTATTTTTTATATTTTCTAATACAATGTTTTCTAACAACTTTTCTAATTTCATCTTCTAAAATTCTGTTATTTTTGAAAATACCAGGTTTTACATTTGATAAGAATGTTGTTAATAAATCTTCAATTTCTTTAGAGAAGAATTTATCTTGTTTATCAGGAACTAATCCGAATGATGTAACTTTTGGTCTTTGGCCTAATGTTCTGTCACTCTCATTTACCTGAGCAACGATCATAACAACACCCTCGTTTGCCATTGTTTGTCTATCAATTACAATATCATCAGAGATTTTGTGATTTAATTGATTATCAATGTAAACTTTACCAGTTTTAACTGTTTTAACTTTCTTTAAATATTTAGGAGATACTTCAACTTGCTCTCCATCACTCATAATGTGTAAGTTTCGCTCTAATACACCACAGTCAACACCAGTTTTACCGTGTTTTAGTGCATGGTTATACTCACCATGTACTGGCATAAAGAATTTAGGTTTAACTAATCTTAACATTAATTTTTGTTCTTCTTGTGCTGCGTGACCAGATACGTGAATATCAGCGTAGTCTTGGTATGCAACTTTAGCACCAGCTTTTAATAAGTGGTTGATAATTCCAGATACACTTGCTTCATTACCAGGAATTGCTTTTGCTGATAATACAATTTGATCTGTTGGTTTAATTTTAATATGTCTATGCTCATGAATAGCCATTCTATAAAGTGCAGACATTGATTCTCCTTGAGAACCAGTAGTTACAATTAGAACTTCTTCATCTTTATATTTATTAACTTCATGTGCATCAATAAATTGATCTTTAGGGAATTTAACATATCCAAGACCCATTGCTAAGTCTAAGTTTTTCTCCATAGATCTACCAATTACACAGATTTTTCTTCCTGCTGCTAATCCTCTATCAATTGCTTGTGCAACTCTGTGGATGTTAGAAGAGAAAGTAGACATAATAACTCTACCTTTTGCTCCTGCAAAAATTCTATCAAATGTAGGTCCAACAGTTTTTTCAGTTCTTGTAAAACCTGGTGAATGCGAATTAGTTGAATCAGATGTTAATAATAATACACCCTCTTCCCCATAATGAGCTAATCTATGTAAATCAGTTGGATAACCATCATATGGAGTATGATCAATTTTAAAGTCACCAGTATGAATTACAGTACCTGCTTCTGTTTTAACAGCAATACAAGATGAATCAATAATTGAGTGAGTTACGTGCATCCACTCTACTTCAAAGTCACCAATTTTAATTGGAGTTCTTTTTTGAATAGCTCTGAAATATTTTCTATGTTCTCTCATTTTATGTTCATCAAATTTTGAACCAATCATTTCTAATGGTAATGATGTTCCATAAACTGGGAATTGCATCTCTTTAAATAAATAAGGCATAGCACCAATATGATCTTCATGACCATGAGTAATAACAATACCTACAATTTTATTCTTGATTTCTCTAATATAAGTAAAATCAGGGATTAAAATATCAACACCATGCATATTATCATCAGGGAAACTCATACCAACATCAACGATAATGGCACACTTTTCAGTTTCCATAACCATCATATTTCCACCAATTTCACCTAGACCACCAAGTGGAGTAATTCTAATTTTTGCATTAGTATTTAGGTTTAATTTGTAATGAGGGTTTAATCTATCTTTTTGAATTTTCTCATTAATTGCATGTGCTTTTTTAAGATCATTAATCCATCCGTGACCTTTTAATGGTAACTTTGGCTTAGGTTTTCTCTTTTTAGCATTTGGATTAGGTTTCTTAGATTGTTCAGTTTGTTCTGTTTTCTCAGCTGGTTCTTTTGTTTCTGTTTGCTCTTTTGCTTCTGTATTTTCAGTGTTTTTTGGAGCAGTACTTTCAGTGTTAGTAACTTTTTCGTTTACAACAGTCTCTTCTTGTTTAATTTCTTCCATTTTTAACCTTTGTATACATTTGGCTATACAAAGATGAACTTACTTCATGAGGTCTAATATTATCGTTTATTTCAAGCTCTTCATACATTTTGGATATAAATGATTTATCAACAACTGAAGATAGGTTTTTAGAAAGTTTTTTTCTAGGCTGCATAAAACATGCTTTTAGAAAATCTTTAAAACCTTTTTCAATTGATTTATTCATATCTTTTCTTATATAAAGTATCGACGACATAACTTTTGGCGGTGGGTCAAATGATTCAGGAGGTACATCAAATAGTATCCTTGCTTCAATTGATAATGATTCACTTATGATTCCTAAAGAAGAGAATTCTTTTTCATTTACATGTGCTGTAAACTTTTGTGCTACCTCTTTTTGAATCATAACTATAATGTGCTCACAGTTATCGTCTTCTAGTGCTCTTAATATAATATTTGTTGCAATATAGTATGGCAGATTTGCAATCATGTCATATCTACCATCATGTAGAGTTTTTTGCTTGTCCCAAGCTTCTAAAACATCAGTGTGGATCAGTTTTAGTTTATCCTCTTTCATTTCAATTGCAAATTTCGACTCTAAAATACTGATTAAGTCAGTATCTACTTCATAAGCAGTCATATCTTTGTACTTGACTAAGTTTTTAGTCAAATCACCTAATCCAGGCCCAATCTCCACAACGTAGTTATTATTGTTGGGCATCGATTGGATGATCTTATCCAAAACTGTAGTATCTTTTAAAAAATTTTGTCCGTATTTCTTTTTTGCTTTTACTTTTTCCATAATTGCGAAGAGTATATCTGCTTTTAACTTACAATTAGATAAGATATATAGTAATAATAATAAAGGAATTTATTTGAGTAGTTTTGCAAAAAGAATTATACCATGTTTAGATGTTGATAACGGAAGAGTTGTAAAAGGCGTTAACTTTGTTGGACTTCGTGATGCAGGGGATCCTGTAGAAGTTGCAAAAAGATATAATAACGAAGGTGCCGATGAAATAACTTTTTTAGATATTACAGCAAGTCATGAAAATAGAGGAACTATTGTTGATATTGTAAAAAAAGTTGCACAAGAAGTATTTATTCCCCTAACTGTAGGTGGAGGAATTAGAAAATTAGATGATATTTATAAACTATTAAATGTTGGTTGTGACAAAGTTTCAATTAACTCTTCTGCTGTAACAAATCCTGATTTAATTAATGAAGGTGCACAAAGATTTGGAAGCCAGTGTATAGTAACTGCTATTGATGTAAAAAAAGTAGCCGATGGCTCATACCATGTTTTTGTAAAAGGTGGTAGAGAAGATACTGGTTTAGATGCAGTTGCTTGGGCAAAAGAAGTATATAACAGAGGTGCTGGTGAAATTTTACTAACATCTATGGATACTGATGGCGCTAAAACTGGGTTTGAATTAGATATTACTTCACAAATTTCTTCTGTTGTAGATATTCCTGTAATTGCTTCTGGTGGTGCTGGAACTATGGAACATATGAAAGAAGCCTTTGATTGTGGAGCAAGTGCTGCTTTAGCTGCATCTATTTTCCACTTTAAAGAAATTGATATTATGGATTTAAAAAGATATTTAAGGGACAATAACATTCCTGTAAGGATTTAATAATGAAAAAATTTATTATTTTAGTGGCTTTATTGCCACTTGCCCTATTCTCTTATGAAATTAGCTTCAATAAAAAGTTTTCAAAAACCGTTACTCCTGATTTACTAACAACTTATATAAGTATTAATATTGATGATGACGATGAAAATTTTATTAATGAAAAAATAGAAATATTTAACAAATTTATAAGAAATGATAGTAGCGTTAATAAAAAAAATGGTTCTTTTACTTTAAGCCCAAAGTATAGATACTATAAAGATAAGCAAGAATTTACGGGTTATGTGGGAATTTTAAGATATAAAATCGAAGCAAAAAATGCAAAAAATATAAATATTTTTACTAATGAATTAATAGCTGTTAAAAAAGGAATTGATTCAAGAAAAGTAAAACTAAATATATCAAATGTTGCTTGGACTATAAGTCAAAATCTACATGAAGATAGTCTAGATGGTCTAAGAATTAATGTTATAAAGTGGATTGAAGATTATTCAAGAACACTAAGTACCTCTTTATCAAAAGAGTGTGAAGTAAAAAATATAAATATTAATAGAAGTGCTCAAAATTTTCTAAGAGCTGAAGCTGCTGGCTTAGCTTCTATGAAAACAAGCTCTGATATCGCACCTGTTAGTAGTGACAAAGAGATATCAATAAACCCAAATTTTATACTGGAGTGTAAATGATTATTTGTGCAGGAAGAAATGAAACTTTCCAATTTGCAGAAACTATTGGTGTTGGTTTAGTTGAATCAGCAATAAATTTAACTAGAACATGTCTATTTAACAAGCCTGATTATTTCCTATTTATTGGAAGTGCAGGTTCATACGGTGAGCATGAAATTTTTGATATTATTGAGTCAAAAAGAGCTTCTAATATTGAATTGGGTTTTTTAACTAATAGTGCTTATACACCTTTGGATAATGTATTAGAATCTGATAATAAATTTGCCAAAAATGACACAATTATTAACTCATCAAACTATATATCAACAAATGCTGACTTATGTAAAAAGTTCAATGATTATGGTGTAGGTGCTGAAAATATGGAGTTCTTCTCTGTATTACAAGTAGCTCGTGAGTTTGAAATTCCAGTTGCTGGAATATTTGTTGTTACAAATTATACAAATGAAAATGCCCATGAAGACTTTATGAAAAATCATAAAGAGGCAATGGAAAAATTAACTAAATACTTAGTTGATAAAAATATTATTAAATAAAAGAGAATTGGAAAGAACATGGCTAAAGCTGGAACACCATCAATATATGACTTTTCTTTAGATGAATTAAAAGAGACTTTAAAACCTTCATTTAGAGCAAAACAAGTATATAACTGGTTATATAAAAAATATGCGACATCTTATGATGATATGAAAAATATCCCAAATGATTTAAAAGAACAATTAAAAAGTGATTACCCTATTGATGTAATGACTATCTTGAAAAAAGAAGTAAGTACAGATGGTAGTATTAAATATCTTTTTAAATTAAGAGATAATTTAACTGTAGAAGCTGTACTTTTACTTATGAAAGATAAGAAAAGAAATGAAGAAGGTGTAATTGTTCGTAGTGAAAAATACACTGTATGTATCTCTTCTCAAGTTGGGTGTAAAGTAGGTTGTACATTCTGTCTTACTGCTAAAGGTGGCTTTGTTAGAAACCTTACAGTTGGAGAATATATAGCACAAATTGTAAATATCAAAAGAGACAATGATATTCCTGCAAATAAATCAGTAAATATTGTTTATATGGGAATGGGTGAACCTTTAGATAACTTCAAAAACTTCACAAAAGCTGTAGGAGTTTTCTCAGAAGAAGAAGGTTTATCAATTAATAGAAGAAGACAAACAGTCTCTACTTCAGGAATTGCATCTAAAATTGAAAAATTAGGTGAAATTGACTTAGGAATTCAGCTTGCAATTTCATTACACGCAGTTGATGATGAATTAAGATCTGAGTTAATTCCTATGAATAAAGCATATAATATTCAAACTATTATTGATGCAGTTAAAAAATTCCCTGTTGATACTAGAAAAAAAGTAATGTTTGAATACCTAGTTATTAAAAATAAGAATGACAGTATTCATGCAGCTCAACAGTTATTAAAACTATTAAATGGTATTTCTGCAAAAGTTAATTTAATTTTCTTTAATCCCTATCCTGGGACTGATTATGAGAGACCAGAAGTAGAAGATATGTTAAAATTTAAAGATTATTTAAATGATAGAGGTTTAATCTGTACAATTAGAGAATCAAAAGGTATTGATATTTCAGCAGCTTGTGGACAACTAAAAGAAAAGGATGCAAATGGGATCTCTTGAGATAGCATTATTAATTTTTATAGCATTAGTGGCAGTAACAGCAGGTATAGGTTTTTATGTAAGTAACAAAAAAGAAGAGGAGAAGTAATCACATGGCAATTACAAGATTTGCACCAAGTCCAACAGGATATTTACACATTGGAGGGCTTAGAACAGCACTTTATAGCTACCTTTGGGCTAAGAAGACAAATGGTGAATTTAAATTAAGAATTGAAGATACAGACAATGCAAGAAACAATGAGGATGCTGTAAAAGCAATCTTAGAAGCTTTTGAATGGGTAGGTATGCCAAGTGATTGTGAGATTGAATACCAATCAAAAAGAACGGATATTTATAAAAAGTACATTGCTCAATTATTAGAAGAGGGTAAGGCTTATAAATGTTATATGAGTAGAGATGAACTTGATGCTTTAAGAGCAAAACAAGAAGCTGCTAAAGAGAACCCAAGATACGATGGTACTTGGAGACCTGAAGATGGTAAGGTACTACCTGAAATTCCTGCTGATATTGAACCAGTAATTAGAATTAAAGCCCCAAAAGAAGGTGCTATTTTATTTGAAGATGGTGTTAAAGGTTCAATGAAATTTGATGCTACTCAAGTTGATGACTTTGTAATTGCTCGAGCTAATGGAATGCCTATTTATAACTTTGTTGTTGCTATTGATGACCATTTAATGGGAATGACTGATGTATTAAGAGGAGATGATCACTTATCTAATACTCCAAAACAAATGGTTATTTATAATGCTTTAGGTTTTGATGTTCCAAAATTCTATCACATGCCAATGATTAATAATCCATCAGGTAAAAAACTATCTAAAAGAGATGGTGCTATGGATGTAATGCAATATAAAAGAGATGGATATTTACCAGAAGCTTTACTTAACTTCTTAGTAAGATTAGGTTGGTCAAATGGAGATCAAGAGATTTTCTCAATGGATGAGATGTTAGAATTATTTGATCCAAATAATATTAATAAATCTGCATCTGCATATAATGCTGAAAAACTTTTATGGTTAAATGCACATTATATTAAGAATGTATCTAATGAAAGATTAGCAAATGAATTAGAATTCTTTGATTGTCATTTAGAAGGACATGATAAAAAAGAGATGATTCTTGATTTATCAAAAGAGAGAGC
>AYRE01000067.1_pt1 | contig 13395 bp, 13 predicted proteins | sample 183791 | NCBI WGS metagenome assembly AYRE01 (sample SAMN02391470, study PRJNA226580) | bioreactor metagenome | isolation source: day 6 sample from continuous culture bioreactor with low C:N ratio... | place: Germany: Bremen | reverse complement strand
AGAGAAGCTTATAGTTTAAAAAGAGAAGTAAATGATAATTTATGTTTAGGTGGAATTACTATTCCAGAAAGACATACAAAAAAGCATAATGAACATGAAAGAGTATTTGCAAAGATTGATAGTTCTTGTGAATATTTCATTACTCAATGTGTTTATGACTTAGAAGCTGCAAAGATTTTCTTAAGTGATTATGCTAAATATTCAAAAGAGAATAATAAAGAGATGGTTCCAATCATTTTCACATTAACTCCTTGTGGAAGTGCTAAAACATTAGACTTTATGAAATGGTTAGGAATTAATATTCCAAACTATTTAGAAGAGGATTTAAAAGATTCTGGAAATATTCTAGAAGAATCAGTAAGATTATCTAAAATGTTCTTTGAAGAGTTATACATCTTTGGTAAAAAAAGAGGTATTCCAGTTGGTTGTAACGTTGAGAGTGTTGCAATTAGAAAAGAAGAAATTGATGCTTCAGTAGATTTATTAAATGAAGTAAAAAAGATTATCAAAGATAACGAATAATATTTTTAATAAAGTAAAAGAAAATCTTTTACTTTATTGTTGCTAATACCAACTCTCTTAAAGTCTTACAAGCAACCGCTGTAGATACTCCACTCGCATCATGTTTTGGACTTAATTCAACAACATCAAGACCTACTACATTCTCTAATTTTGATAAAGTACCAATAATTTCTAACATCTGATGAAAATTAATTCCACCAGGCTCCGGCGTACCAGTTCCTGGAAACACTGAAGGATCAAAAACATCTAAATCAATAGTAATATATACAGGTTCATTTATTAAAGCTTCTACCCTACTCTCAAGTGTATTAAAAGTAAACTTTTCTAAGTGTGCATGTTCTTTCGCCCATTCAAACTCTTCTTTAAGTCCTGATCTAATACAGAATTGATTTAATTTACCATCTCCAACTAAGTCATAAATTCTTCGAAGAACCGTAGCATGTGAAAACTCTTCCCCTAAATAGTCTCTTCTTAAATCTGTGTGAGCATCAAAATGAATGATATTCAAATCTGGATATTTCTTCACCAATGATTTAACAGGTGCATAAGAAACTAAATGCTCACCACCTATCATAATAGGTTTTTTCCCTGCTTGAACAATTTCATCAACTGTTTCTTCAATCATTCTAAGGGCACTCATTTTATCACCAAAAGGTAACTCTAAATTTCCATAATCAAATAGAGATAAATCTTCTAAATCTTTATCTAAATAAGGTGAGTAGCTTTCAATAGCCCAAGAATCCTCTCTCATAGCACTAGGAGCAAATCTAGCTCCTGGTTTAAATGAAGTAGTTCCATCAAATGGTACTCCAAATAATACAGCTTGTGACTCTTCAAAGTTTTCTTCAAATCCTATAAAAGTATTACTTTGTGCTTTCATGTTTATAATTTCCTTTCATAATTGTACATATCCATGTATCTAAATGCTAATAAATTTTCTAATATTGCGAATATTACAGCAAAATTAATAAAAGAACTCCCACCATAGGAAAACAATGGCAATGGCAATCCAACAACAGGTGCAAAACCAATAACCATAAGTATATTTACACTCATATTCAAAAACAACAATAGCGCAAGCCCTGAAGCAAACGCCCGTATGACGTAATCATCTTTGAAATAATAGTTCATGGTCAATAAGTGCATAATCAGTAAAACATAAATAAATATTAATCCTAATGAACCTAAGAAACCATATCTTTCAACAAAATAAGCAAATATAAAATCACTAGTTGCAATTGGCAAAAACTTTAACTGTGTTTGAGTTGCATCTTCACTTAACTTACCTACTAGTCCACCTGAACCTATGGCAATAATTGATTGTTGTACGTGATAACTAGGCTTTTCTGAAATAAAATCTTTAATTCTTTTTTTCTGATAATCTTTGATTAAATATGTGTACATAAATGGTGAGGAAATAGCAATTGTTAAAATAATTCCTGTCCAAATTTTCCAATTTACACCAATAATAAATAAAATTCCATAACCAACTAAAAGCATAACAAGAGCTGTTCCTAAGTCTGGTTCTTTTGCAATTAAAATAAATGGCAATAAAATATAAAATGAGAAATATATAAAATCAATAACTCCATAGCCATTTTTAGGGGGAGGACGACTATGTATTAAATAACCTAACATTAAAATGTATATAGGTTTAATCAACTCTGATGGTTGTATTGTTGTATTTAAAATAGGCATAGGTAGCCATCTTTTTGCACCAAGTTTTGTAACACCCCAAAATTCAACCGCTAGTAGTAAAATAATTCCGAGCCAATAAAGAAAAGGTATGATTCTTAACTTTTTTCTTATAGGCAAAATGAAGACTACTGCAAAGGCAAAAAATGAAATTGTAAAGTATATTAATTGTTTATTCGCTAATATTTCATTTGTTTCACTGATTAGGTGATGTGATAAAAACACCAATGGTAAAACAAAAATGATTAACAAATAATCAAAATGGGATATAATTCTCTTATCAAATAAACGCATAGTGAAAGAGTATCTAAATATGGATAAAAATTTTATTGTTCAAGAAGCAAATAGATTAGATAAATTTCTGGCATCACAAATTGATGCTTCAAGAAATCAAATAGAACAACTTATAAAAAAAGAGTTTGTTAAAGTAGATGGTAAGACAGTTTCAAAAACCGGTCTAAAATTAAAAGAAAATCAAGAAATTGAAGTACATTTTCCACAAGCTGAATTAAATCCAGTGAAAGATGAAGCATTTGTAAAAGAATCACTAAAAGATAAGAATGTAAAAATAATATATGAAGATGATCATATTCTTGTAGTGAATAAACCTGCTGGTTTAACAGTACATGATGCTCCAAGTGTTAAAGATGCAACACTTGTGGATTGGTTAAAACTAAAAAATATTTCTCTCTCAACTATTTCAGGGGAAGAGCGACATGGAATTGTGCATAGATTAGATAAAGGAACAACTGGAGTAATGGTTGTTGCAAAAACTAATGAAGCGCATGTTGGATTATCAAAACAATTAGAAGAAAAATCTATGGGTAGATATTACTTAGCAGTGATTGATTTACCTCTTAAAGATAATATAATAATCGAAAAACCAATAGGAAGAAATCCAAATAATAGACTAAAAATGTCTATTGAATCTAATGGTAGAAATGCTAAATCTGCATTCGCAAAAATAGCCCTTAGTAAGAATGAAAAATATGAACTAGTTGCTGCAAAATTATTTACAGGTAGAACGCACCAAATTAGAGTGCATTTAGGCTCGATAAATAGGCATATTCTAGGTGATAATTTATATGGTTTTAAGGGCGAATTAAATAAAATAAATAGATTTTATTTACACGCATATAATCTATACTTAACTCATCCTATCACAAATGAAGAAATGAGTTTCAAAGCAGATTTACCAGAAGACATAAATAATTTTTTAAATAACAACTTTCAAATGGAGATGATAAATGACAACATTAGTGAAAACGACATCATTAGCAGCTTCACTTCTTTTACTTAGTGGATGTAGTGGATTAAGCAACTTAGGTACACCTACAAAACCAAAAGTTGATGAAACAGTTGAAGTAATTGACAGCAAATCGATTAAATCGATTGCTGATATTACTTCAATAGCTTTTGAATGGAAAAAAGTAGAAGACCCAAGAGTAGTTGGATACAACTTCTACAGAGCTAATATGCACAAAGATGGTAGAAGATTAAAACTTATCAAATCTCTTGATAACAGATACACTACGCACTTTGTTGATACAAAACTACAACCTAACACAAAATATGTTTATCAAATATCTTCAAAAGCTATGAATGGTAGTGAATCAAATACTACTACTGCTTATGTAACACAAACAGCAGCTAGAGCTTTACCAGTTAGTTTTGCACAAGGTATTTCTAATTTACCAAACAGAATCAAACTTGTATGGAGACCGCATCCTGATTTAAGAATCAGATATTATGAAATCCAAAAATTTGATACTGGTTTAAATAAATGGAAATTACTAAAAAGAATTGACGGAAGATTAAATGCTGAATACATTGATGATCGTTTAGGTAATAACAAACTTTACAAATATAGAATTACTGCATTAACTTACGAAGATGTAGCAACTCAACCAACGGAAGTTATTACAGCGAAAACTAAACCTTTACCAATTGGTGTTCAAAACTTCCAAGCAACAGTAAATCAACCTAAAAAGATTGTATTAACTTGGGAACCTTCTCCAACTGAAGATGTATTAAAATATTCTATTCATAGAAGTTTATTTGAAAGTTTAGGTTTTAGTAAAGTTAAAGAAGTTTCAAAAGACACTCTTTCAGTAACTGATAAAATAGATTCAGATGGAAAAACTTACTACTACAAAGTTTTTGCAATTGATGAAGATCATTTAAGAAGTTCTGATAAGATTGATTCAAGAAGAGGTATGACTTTAAATAAACCTGCAAAACCTGTTATTACACTTGCACAGATTCAAGGTTCTAAAGCAATCTTAAACTGGTCTGCTGGTGATAAAAGAGCTATGTCATACAATGTTTATAAAACAACTGAAGTTAGCTTTTTTGAATCTAAAACAGAAAAATTCACTGATATCAAAGGACTTCGGTTTGAAGATAACAACATCATCAATGGAGTACAATACAAATACTCTATTCAATCAAATGATGAATATGGATTAATGTCAGAAAAAACTGATGATGCAGAATTAATCCTTCCAAAAATTAAAAATTAAAAATAGTAAAGTAGACAATGCCACATATCGTATTTAATAAAAAAGAATTAATCACTACACCTTCTTCACATGAAGGTGTAGATTTTAAATTTATAGCAAAATCGTATAATTTCACAGACTATGAAAGAAATACGGAATATAAAGTTGCTGTTGAGACTCAAGAAAAAGAGTTTTTATTAACAATTAAAAATAAAGACCAAGATCATATGCTTAAAATTGACAAGGTTACAAGAGTAGCTCCTGTAACAATTGTTAAAGATGCCTTGAACTCTTATGCAAGTGCTGTTGATGCAAATATTGTATTTTCAAATACAAATACAATCAACGTAAAAATGGAACCACAAAAACAATATTTAAAAGATATTAACTATTTTGTTGATGAGTTCAAAACAGATAAAGAGATTCAAATTGAAATTGGTTTTGGAAGTGGTAGACACCTAATTCACCAAGCAAAAGAAAATCCTGATGTTCAATTTATTGGTTTAGAGATTCATACACCTTCAATTGAACAAGCATTAAAACAATTAGAACTTCAAAATATTACAAATGTTTTAATTGTTAATTATGATGCAAGATTATTCATGGAGTTTATTAAATCTAATCAAGTTGGAAAAGTATTTGTACACTTTCCAGTTCCTTGGGATAAAAAACCACATAGAAGAATCTATTCTAATGAATTTATCAATGAAGCACTAAGAGTTCTTAAAGTTGGTGGAACGTTAGAGCTTAGAACTGATAGTAGAAAGTATTTTGATTACTGTACTGAGCTTCTTACAAATCTTCCAACAGGAAGAATTACAATCGATATCAACAAAGATTTACCAGTTATTAGTAAATACGAAGATAGATGGAGAAAACAAGGTAAGAATATCTATGATGTAGTTTTAACAGCATCTAGTGAAGATGAGCAAGTAGTAGTTGATACTGATTTCTCATTTGATTTAGAAATTGAAGACTATTTAGAATTCATAAAAAATGTTTCTACAAAACCAATCGTTGAAAAAGGTTTCTTTATTCATATTGAAGATTTATTTACAATTGAAGGAAAAGAAAATTCTGGATTAATTGAACTTACAATGGGTAACTTTGATAGACCTGTAAGTAAATATATTCTAGTTGAAAATGGAAAACTTTCTTATTATCAAGGAAATCCTTTACCAACTAGCTCAAATATCAAAGCACATAAAAAATTAAAAGAGATTATTAGTAAATGATAGAAGCAAAAAATATATACTTATCATACGATGATAATAAATATATTATAAAAAAAGGTAATTTTAGCATTAAGCCTAGAGAGTTCATCTTCATTGGTGGAAACTCAGGTAGTGGTAAATCTACTTTATTAAAATCATTCTATGGAGAAATCCCTTTAAAACATGGAAGTTTAAAAATTGAAGGTCAAGAAGTTCTTGGTATTCGAGGAAAAAAGCTAAGGGTTTTAAGAAAAGATATTGGTATTATATTCCAAGATTATAAACTAATCAATGAATATACTATTGAAGAAAATATCATGATACCTCTTAAAATTAATGGGTATTCAAACGAAGTATCAAAAGACCAAGCGAATAAACTACTAGCACATGTAAAACTAGGACATAGAGCTGGATATTATCCAAATGAGCTAAGTGGTGGGGAGCAACAAAGAGTTGCTGTTGCACGTGCCCTTGCTCATAATCCAAAAATCATTATTGCTGATGAACCTACAGGAAATCTTGATGATTATTCTGCTGATGTTGTATGGAATCTATTAAAAGGTGCAAATGAACAACTAGGTATTACCGTAGTTGTTGTAACACATAGAGTTCCTAGAAACTTAGGAATTAAATTTAGACAGCTATCACTAGAGGATGGAATTATTTATGAAGTTTCTTAAGAATATTTTCGCATTTTTAATTCCCTTAACTGCTATGTTATTAGCTTTTTCTATTTATCTATTAATTGATAATGTAGTAGATAACTATAAAACAAAAATATCAAAAGATTATTCTATTGTTATAGTTACAAATACACCATTAATAAAAGATAATATTGATAAATTAGCAGGAATTAAAGTAGAAAGAATTCAGACTTTACAAAAAAAGAAGATTATTAATGATATAAAATCAAATCTTTCAAATACTTCTATCAAATTATTAAAAAGAAAGTTACCTAATTTTTATCAAATTTATTTAGAAGTATTCCCAACTTCTAGTGAATTAGAGAAAATCAAAGATACTCTTTTACAAAATAAAAATATTAGAAAAGTAGAAGTTTTCTCAAAAAATCATAATCAAACATATTTATTGTTAGTTTTATTAAATAGTGTTTCATTTATTTTATTTAGTATTATTACTATTTTTGCCATTATAATTATTGCAAAACAAGTGAAACTTTGGTTTCATGAACATAGTACTAAAATAGCCATTTTAAGACTACATGGAGCATCTATTTTATATAGTGCATCAAGTGTACTAAATTATGCTATTATGAGTTCACTAATATCATTTATTACTGTTGGTGCATTTTTATATTATGTATCAAATAATATGATGGTTATATTTCCCGTAGAGCTACAGTCAATTATTGATGTTCAAATCGATTTTAACTATGAGTTATTCAAAATATTTATACTTTCATTTAGTATTTCTATTTTTACAATTATTGGGGTTTTATTAAAATATAAAATAAATAATGACTAAACTATTTCTTGCATTAATTATAATAATTAACTACTCGTATGCATCTACGAAAACTATTGATAAAAAGATTCATAATAATCAAAGTATCTTAAATAAGAGTGCCTCAAAAAAGAAGCAAACAACTCTTAAAATAAAAGATCTTTCAGACAGAATCAATAAACAAAATAGAAATATTATAAAACTAGAAAAAGATATCAAAAGAGTTAATAGTGATATTGATAAACATACTATTTTATTATCAGAATCAAAAGATAAAATAAAACAACTAAAGAAAAAATCTACGAATCTTATTCGAGAAAAAAAAGGTAATGAAGAACAAATTGTTGATACTATTATCGAAGATTTTTCTACGTCTATTGCATTAAAGTTAGCTTCTAAAAATAGTTTAAAAGAGATGGTTGATAGTGAAGTTTATACTATTCTTTCTGAGAATTCTAAAGACCAAATATTAAAACTAAATAATAATTATGATTTACTAACTAATAATACTAAAGTAAATGAAAAGAAAATTAAAAAGATTTCTTCATATATTAAAGATAGACAAAAAACAAAAAAGACATTAAATACTTTAAAAACAAAACACTCTAAATCTTTAGTAGATTTAGAACAACAACATAAGTCTTATCAAAAAGAATTAAAAAATGTAATTCAAAAACAACAATCTTTACAAAATCTTCTTTCAAGACTTAATATTTTAAAAGAAAAAGAGATACAAAAAGAGAAAGCTAAAAGAGCTAGATTAGCAAGACTTGCTGCTTTAAAGAAAAAGAAACAAAAGAAATCATCAACTAAAAGCTCAATAGACACAGCAGAGGTAAGAAACCAGAAGTATGCTAAGAACTTAAATCTAGATGTTAAAAAGATTGGTTCATCAACTGCTGGTGTAAAAATCACTAGATATAGAGGTAGAAAAACTATAGCTCCTTTAAAGTCATTTAAGGTTGTGAAAAAATTCGGTACTTATTATGACCCTATTTATAAAATCAAACTATTTAATGAATCTGTTGTATTAAAAACAAAAAAGAAAAAAGCTAAAGTAGTATCAGTATTAAATGGTAAAGTTGTATATGCCAAGAAAAATGCTGGTATGTTAGAAAATGTTGTAATAGTACAACATCAAAATGGTCTACATACAATCTATTCTCACTTAGATGAAATAGCCCCAACACTTAAAGTTGGTAAGTGGATTAAAAAAGGATATGTTATTGGTAGAGTTAATAACAACCTAACATTCCAAGCTACAAAAGACTCATCTCACATCAACCCAAAAGACTTATTTAGAATATAGTGTTACCTTTTTATACATAATTTTTTCATTATGTATTCATTTTAGAGGTTCCCAAAAGTTACACTATGCTATTTTATTGCTACGTTTATAATATTTTGCTTAAAATATTATATTAATATCATATCTAAAGGATTTAATAACACATCGATTTTATATCGGTTAAATCTATTTAAGTAGGTAACATGAAAGAAAATGTTCAAAGTATGGTTACAGATACAAAGATTGTAGATACTACATCTAATCCCGCACCACTTGGTTTATGTGCTTTTGGTATGACAACTGTTTTATTAAACATCCATAATATTGGATTTACTCAATTAGACAGTATGATTTTGGCAATGGGTGTATTCTTTGGTGGATTTGCACAAATCTTAGCAGGCTTAATGGAATTCAAAAAGAATAATACTTTTGGTACAACTGCATTTACAGCTTATGGTGTATTTTGGTTAACTTTAGTAACACTAATTATTCTACCAAAGATGGGACTAATTGATGCTCCATCAAAAATTGCAATGGGATTCTATTTATCAATTTGGGGATTATTTACATTAATGCTTTTCATTGGTACATTCAGAATTAGCAAAGCTTTACAATTTGTCTTTGGATCTTTAACTGTACTATTTTTCCTTCTAGCTATTGGTGATTTTACAGGAAATACTCTGTTTACACAAATTGCTGGTGTTGAAGGTGTTGTATGTGGTTTAGTAGCAATATATGCAGGACTTGCACAAGTTCTAAATGAATTATATCAAGATGATGTTTTTCCTCTTGGCATAGTTAAGTAGCTGTTTTTTATAAATAAGAAGGATCTCTCCCCTTCTTATTTCTTTTTATCTATAAATTTACTCTAATAAAAGCTTTCTCATAATCCAACTATGTAAGATGTATGCTATAATTGCATAAAATTTTCAAAAGGAAATAACATCTTTTTAATAGATCAATCAACAAAAAATCAATTTAAACATTTTTGTAAACAAAACAATCCAAAAGATATGGAAACAGCTATTGAATACTTTACTGTATTTGGTGGAGCAGATTTCAAAATCGATACAACAAAACCACTAACAGAATTAATAGAAAAATATATCTTAAAAGATTATACATACCTAAGAAATGATATTCACAATCTAACTGGTGGATACAGTGTAGATCATGCTGTATTATCAGGAATTGCATTAGGAGATAGAAGAACATATTCATCATTCAAAAGAGCTCATATTTCTTTTGAACAAGGAATGAAATGTGTTGAAAATTTAACAGAAAGAGGAATCATTGAGATTGAATCTTCTCAAAACTTCTTAGTTAATAAAAGAGGTGATAGTAAAATCGCTAAAAAACTTCTATTTACTACTCCTTTTTTAAGATTTTGGTTTGCATTTGTTTCACCAATTTATAAAGGAATCAAAGAAGGAAACTTCAAAGAATTCCATGAAAAATACGAAGCTAGAAAAGCTGATTTTAGTGACTTTATTTTTGAAGAATTAGGATTAGAGCTTATTACTGATTTATACAAAGATGATGAGATTAAAAATATTGGTAAATACTGGGATGACAATATAGAAATTTCATTAGTTGCTAAAACTAAATCAGGAAAAATTATTGCAGGAAACTGTAAACAAACAAACTCAAAACTTAAAAAAAGTGATTTAAATAAGCTAAAAGCTGATTGTGAAACTATCGGATTAAAAGCTGATATTCATACACTATTTACAAAAAAAGGTTTCACTACAGAGCTTAAGGGAATGAAAAGTGAAACAATCAAACTTTTAACTACAAGAAACCTAAAAATATTACTTGAAGAAACTAAATAATTGAACTTAGTTGGTTTTGATTATATAAACGAAAAAGATAAAAAGTTAAGTGAGCTTTTTATCTCTTCAAAAAATACAAAAAAATACATCTTAGGTATTAACAGACTTACAAAAAGTATTTGTAAGCATATAGAAGTTGATGGAATTATTGACGACTTTACAAGAGTACAAAGCTCAAGAAAAAAGAAAAATATTGTTACTCTTGAAGAAGTACCAAAAGATGCAATCATTTTGTGTACAGCAACAGGAAGTCCTCTTGAAGTAATAGCTAAACTTGATGAGCTTGGATATACACATTTTAACTATCTTTCTTTTTATAGATACTCAAATTTGAATTTGAATCAACCACCTTTTATGGATGATTTTAAAGATGATTTTTTAAAGAATGAAAAAGAGTATCAAAAAACTTATGACTTATTAGCTGATGAAAAATCAAAAGAAGTATTTACAAAAGTACTAAATTTCAAAATGACTTATGATTTTGAATTTATGCATGGATTTACGAATAACTTTGATGAGCAATATTTTGATAGTGAGCTAATTCCAGATATTAAAAATATAAACTTTGTGGATGGTGGTGGATATATAGGTGATACACTAAAACCTATAATGAATTACTTTCCAGATTTCAATAAGATTTATTGTATTGAACCAAATGATTTACATATAAATATTGCAAAGAAAAACTTCAGTAATTATGAAAATATAGAGTTTATTAACTGTGGTCTTGGAAACAAAGTTCAAAACTCAAATGACAAAGATGAAAGCCAAAACAATTGTGCCCATGATTATCAAGCTTTGAATATCAATACCCTAGATAATCTAATAAAAGAAAAAGTTGATTTTATCAAAATGGATATAGAAGGTGCGGAACAAGATGCAATTGAGGGTTCAAAAGAAACTATTCTAAAATATCACCCTATTCTAGCTATTTGTATCTATCATAAAGCAGCAGATTGGTACAAAGTACCTCAAATGGTACTAGATATCAAAAAAGAGTATAACATCTATATAAGACACTATATGGAAGGTATATACGAAACTGTTATGTATTTTATTCCAAAGAAGTAGCTCTTACTTCTTTGAATAATCTAACTAGATACTACTTTTAATCCCACTATTGAAATTATCAGCGTACTTATAAAAAACAATCTTAATATTGATGATGGTTCATTATAAAAAAAGATTCCAACTAATACAGTTCCTACTGCACCAATACCTGTCCAAACTGCATAAGCTGTACCCATTGGAATACCTTCTAATGCTTTTGTTAATAAATAAAAACTTGTAGCTGCAAAAACTAAAAATGCTATTGTAGGTACTAACTTTGTAAAATTCTCTGTTAATTTTAATGTAGAAGCAAATAATACTTCAAATAAACCTGCTGCTATTAAATAAATCCATGCTGTCATAATTTTGTCCTTTTGAATATATCTTTCCTAGAAAGATAACATCAATATACTTAAATATGTCTTACTAAGAAAGATACTTTTATTAAAAATATGCTAATATTAATTTATGAATTTAACACACTTACAAAACGGAATCCAAAATATAAAAGAGAATACACCTCAGATATACAAAGATAGTATTAATATTTCTGCTTCATTGTTCTTTTTAAAAAATAAAATGTATGATGAGGGAAACGAAATTTTAAGTAATGTTTATAATATGAATCAAACACATTTAGATGTATTATCAACACTATATTATTTAGGAGATGAAAACCATACACTAAGCCCTACAGAACTATATGAAAGAATGCTTTTTTCATCTGGAGGTATGACAAAGGTTCTTAAACAATTAGAAGAAAAAGAGTATATTCAAAGAGTTGAAAACAAGGAAGACAAAAGAAGTAAACTTGTACAACTAAGTCACTTAGGAAAAGAAATAACTATTAAAGCTTTAGGAGAGGTCTTAGAATTAGAAGATACTTATTACAGTAAACTAAATAAAGAAGACCAAAAGAATCTACAGAATATATTAGAAAAGATGCTTAACTAATATATTCTATTTATTTAAAGATGACTTAGTTTTTCTTCGTATTCATCCATTAGAACATCTAATTCTAATTGTGTAGTTTCTAATAGCTCAAACTTCTCTTCTACAAGTTTTTCATTTTTAGTAACTATTTGAGATAACTCAATAACTTTACTATTATCCCCAGCATTTGAAGCTTGAATTAATTCATGTTGTTCAGATTCTAGTTTATCTTCAATTTCAATGATTTCATTCTCTAACTTTTCAACTTTTTTCTTTAAAGGTGAAGTTAATTTACTTCTTTCTTGAACTAATTGAGCTCTAAGTTTTTTGTTCTCTTTTTTATTTACTTTTGGAGCAGCTTTTACTTTTTCTTCAAGCTCCTCTTCTTCCCAACCAATTTTTTCTAAGAAGTCATCATAACCACCATCAAAATAATCAGCTCCACCTTTTGAGAAGATAATCAATCTATCACATACTCTTCTTAATAATTCTTCAGAGTGAGTTACAACAATACAAGAACCATCAAATTTTTCAATAGCACTTGTAAGTGAGTCAATAGATTCCATATCAAGGTGATTCGTAGGCTCATCTAGGAATAAAACATTTACATCAGTTGCTAGAATTTTACCAAGCATAACTCTAGATTTCTCTCCACCTGAAAGCAATGATACTTTTTTCTTAATATCATCCCCACTAAACATCATAGAACCAGCAATTCCACGAACAGTAGCTTCCCCTAGTTTTGGATTACCTACATAAATCTCATCCATGATTGTATTAGCTGGATTTAAATGATCAATATTAGTTTGTCCAAAGTGACCAAAAGTAGTAGTTCCATGATAATCTACATTTCCATCTACTTGTTTTAATTCACCAGCAATTGTATTTAATAAAGT